>SESD01000050.1_pt1 | contig 64254 bp, 48 predicted proteins | sample 3171411 | NCBI WGS metagenome assembly SESD01 (sample SAMN06051880, study PRJNA518727) | freshwater metagenome | biome: subpolar coniferous forest; feature: holomictic lake; material: water; isolation source: holomictic Lake 442, 16.5 m depth | place: Canada: near Kenora, Ontario | collected...
AACTTGTGAAGGTACGGCGCTAAATCCGACAAGCTGCTAGTACGAAAGGATCTGTTTATGCGACTCCTGTCTTTACTTGCTGCGGCCTCGGTCTGCGTTTTTCATGCTGTGGCGGATGGCGACTGGCCTGCGTGGCGCGGACCGCTGCAGAGCGGCGCGCAATTGCAGAGCGGCGCGCTGACCGACAGCCTGCCGAGCAACACCTGGAAGGCGGTCTGGGAAAGTGCGCCGATTCCGGGCGACACGGAGGGCGGGTTCGGCAGCCCGGTCGTGGCGGATGGCCGCGTCTACCTGTTCTGCTCCTGGCGCACGTGGACAAACCTTTCCGTGCGCCTGCTGACCGCAGGGCAGGCCGCACAGCTCGGCCTGGTGCCGCCCGCGTTATCCGATGCGGCCCTGTCGGAGATTGAAGCGGCCCGTGCGTCGCCGGAACGCCGGGCGCTGAGTGGTGCCGACGTCGGGAAGTGGGCAAAGGAGTGGGTGGCAGCGCATGCCGCGGTGACGCAGCAGGTGGTCTTCGCGCGGTTTGCCGAGGATCGCATCAGCCGCGGCGACGCGGCGTTCCCGGTGGATGGGCTGCGCTGTGTCACGCAAATCGTCGACCGCACATGGCCCAGTCCGGAGGCGCTGGATGCCTGGTTCAAAGAGGCAGGCATCACCAATACGCTTGCCAGGCGAATCGATCAGCTGATTCCCAAACGGACGAGCAGCATGGAAGATGTGCTGCTGTGCCTTGACGCGGTGGATGGACGCCTGCTGTGGAAGCAGGCCTATCCGGGGCGCGTGAGCGACTGGGGCGCATCCAGCACGCCCTGCGTCAGCCGGGGCCGCGTGTACGTGATGGGCAGCGGAGGCATGGCGTACGGCTTCGACGCGCGCACCGGCGGGCTGCTGTGGACTAACGCGGTGGCGCGCCGCGTCGTCAGCTCATCCTTTGTCATCGACGGCGACCGGTTGTTTGTCCAGGCGGGTCCGCTGACCGCGCTTGACCCGGCGACCGGCGCGGTTCTCTGGACGCAGAAGGCTGCGAATAACGACAATGCCTCTGCAGCTTTCTGGAAGGGCTCCGGCGCGGAGCATGTCATCGCCGGCGGGGGGCGCCTGGTGTGCGTGAACGCCGCGGACGGCACAGTGGCCTGGAGCGTTCCGGGAGGGGATAGCAGCACGCCGGCGGTTCTGGGTGATGCCCTCGCCGTGCAGAGCGGCAGCGGTCTGCTGGTGTACAGGCTGTCGACCACCGGTGCCGTCCTTGTGGCCAGCATCCGAAACGCGGGCTCGCGCGGCGCCAGTGCGGCCGTCGCAGATGGCAAAGGGTACACGACGTCCGAAGCGCAGGCCACGTGCGTCGATCTGGGTACAGGGGCCGTGGTCTGGCAGGTTCCTGGCACGGCCGAACAGTTTGCATCGCCGGTCGTGGCGGACGGCAAGCTGGTGTCGCTGGGGTCAGACGGACGGCTGTTTCTGTTCGATGCGGCATCCGGCAGGCTGCTCGGCTGCAAAAAGGTCGATGCGCTGCGCTGCACCTCTCCGGCCCTGGCCGGCACGCGGGTTTACATCCGCACGGTGAAGGGCGTACGCTGCTATGATCTTGCCAGGGAATTGCCCCCAGTCTCCCGCTGAACGCTCGCGGTTTCGGGGCTGACCTTACCCCGTAGATTGACCCGTCCGAGTGTGGTACGCTGTGTCTGCGCCCGAAAGGGCCCAGGAGCTGAGGCTATGAAGCGAGGAGTCCATGATCGGGGCCATGACGAAGACGCTGACCCGCGGCTGGACGATGACGACCCGCTCAAAGAGAGCGCCGCGGCCCGCCCCAGACGCGCCGGCCCCCGCATCTGGCCGCGCGTGCTCCTCTGCCTCGCGTTCATTCTGCTGCTGCTTGCCGGCCTGCTGCCGCGCCTGCTTTCGCTTTCGCCCTGCCGGAGGCTGATCCTGGACAAGGTCAATGCCCGGCTTGCGCCGGCGTCGCTTGCCGTGGAGGACTGGTCGCTGCGCTGGTTTGGCGGCATGTCGGTCTCCGGGTTCAAATTCCAGGATGCCGCGCATCACGCCGACGTGCAGGTGCTCAGGATTACCTCCTCGGGCGGCCTGTTCGGCATGCTCCCGGTCGGCCGTGTGAACCTCGGAACCCTTACGGTGGACGCACCGCAGGTGACCGTGCAACTGCCGGACCATGCGCCACCTGATGAACCACCGCCGGTCGCACCTGCCGTCCGTGCTGCGGCCAGGCCGGTGGCGCTGCCCGTGGCGGACCTGGCCGTCAATCTGGTTGTGCAGGGCGGACGGATCGAAGTCATTGGCAACGGCGCTGCGCCGTTTGCTCTGGAGCATGTCCGCCTCGCTACGGACATCAAATCCGTTCGCGATCCCGTCACCTTGAAGTTCGCCGCCTTTGTTCCCTGGAAGGAGGACGCGGGGGTTGTTTCAATCGAAGGAAGCCTGCCGCGCATGGAGTATTTTGTGTCCGGCGGCACGCCTTCGCCGGAACATCTGCGGTTTGGCGTGAAGCAGCTGGACCTGCAGGGATTTCGCCCGTTGCTGGAGGCGATGACCGGACAGCCGTGGATGCGCGGCGGCGTGGCTGACGGCACGATCGACCTCGCGTACCGCGGGCGCGAGGCGGCGCAGCTGAAGGCGGATTTGGCCGTGGCCAAGCTTTCGATTGAGCCGCCGGGCCGGCCGGTCTCGCCGCCGGGCGACATCCGTGTGCTGGCGGATCTGGACTATGCCGACGGCCGCCTGAAGATCGGGCAGTTTTCCTGCGCTTCGCCCTGGGTGGCGATGCAGGCTGACGGGCAGTTCGCGGTGACGCCAGACGCCGGCGGCCGGCGCACCGGCAGCGTGGAGGCTCGGGCCGAGGCAGACCTGCAGTCGCTGGCGCGCGATTTCGGCAGCCTGCTGGGGCTGCGCGATGATTTCCGCGTGGAGCGCGGACACCTGCGCGTGGACGCCGCGCTGGCCGGCACGACCGAGGCGCTGGAGATCAAGGTTGGCCTTGTCACCAGCAACCTGGCGCTGCGCTCCGGTGCGGAGCTGTTTGTGCTGCAGCCGGCACCGACCGCGCGGGTCAACCTCATCCTGCCATACGAGCAGCCATTTGAGGTGCGTGAACTGCTGGTTGACATGCCGTTCATGCGCGTCACCGGCAAGGGGCGCATCGACAGCGCCGCGCTGCGTGTCGGGATGGACCTGTCCGCGTTTACCAAGGATTTCCGGCGCGTGCTGACGAACTGCCCGGCCATGTCCGGCGTGCTCGACGCGGAGCTCAAGACCCGCACCGAAGGCGGGCGAATGGTGCTGGATCTCGCGGCCACGGCCGCGGGGGTGCGCGCCGAGATGGGCGCCGGGCGAATGCTGGCGCTCAACCGGGGGACGCTGAAGGTCTCCGGCCGGGCACCGCTCATCAACAACAGGCCGCTGCCGGACGTGAGCGATATTCAGGTGACGTTCGACAGCGACGCGGGGGTCATCAGCGGCTCGGCGGCCCGGTTTGTGGCCGCGGCCAGCAATCAGCCGCCGGTGCTGGTGGACGGCCAGTTCAAGGCGGAGGTTGATCTTGCGGCCGCGCGGCGTGTGGCCGGCCCGTTCATGCCGCAACTGCCGGCGGATGCCGCCGTGGGCGGCAAGCTGGTGGCTGCGATTTCCGCGGCCATGGCCGGCGGCCAGGCCAAGGTGCGCATCAACACGGTGTTGCAGGAGATGCGGCTGCTCACCACGGCATGGGATGTGCGCGAGGATGACGTGCGTCTGCGGATGTCCCTCGATGCGGACACGGCGAAGCGCTCCCTGCGGCTGTTCGACACGCATCTGGCGGCGCGCCTCGTCACGCTGGACGTGCCGGAGCTGCAGGTGCAGCTGCCGTATGCCGGCCAGGCGATGGCCGTGAAGGGTGGCGTGACCGGCGGGGTGGATCTGGCCGTGCTGTCCGGGTGGCTGCGAGCCGGCAAATCCGGCCCGCCGCCGCAGCTGGAAGGCCGGCTGACCTTCCAGGGCCAGGGCGTCAGCGACCGGCAGGGCGCGTCCGTCACCTGCAGCGCGGCGCTGGATGCGTTTCGCCTGGCCACCACCAACGGCACCCCGTTTGTCGAGCCGCATGCCGAGATGTCGATCAAGGCGGCGCTGCCGGACGATGCCCGGAGCCTGACGCTGGAGGTCCTGTCGCTCAAGTCGACGCTGCTGGACGCGGAGACGAAGGGAACCGTGGAGGCGCTGCAAACCCGGCCGCTGCTGGATGTGAGCGGAACCCTCGGCGTGGACTTCGGCAGTGTCAACAAGCTGCTGCGTGCCCGCGGCCTGCAATATCCGGTTGTCGCCGGGCACAAGCTGCGGCCGTTTGCCATCAGCGGACCACTGGACGCTGGCGGGGGGCGCACCATCGCTTCCTACGGCAAAGCCAGTGCGGCGGTATACCTTGAGTCGGCCAGTGCGTTCGGCCTGACCGCGGGTGCCTCCGACCTGGGCGCGACGCTGGCCAACGGCATGCTGCGCGTGGATTACCAGCCGGCGGTAGGCCAGGGAAAGTTGGTCTTCACGCCCATGCTGGAAGTCACGCGCACACCCATGGTGCTGTCGTTTCCGGCCAGGACGCGGGTGCTGCAGAATGTGCCGCTTACGCAGGAGATGCTGGACCAGGGGCTGGCGCTGATGCTGCCGCTGCTGCATGGCAGCTCCGTGCTGGGCGGCTCGGTCGACCTGACGCTGCAGGAGTGCCGGATCCCGATGGGACCGACGCTGACGAACGACATGACGTTCACTTCCGCGCTGACCCTGCGCAATCTGCGGCTGGCTCCGGCTGGGGCCCTTGCCACGATTCTGGATTTGTCCGGCCACAGCGGCAAGGAGATCACGGTCGCGCAATATGACCTGACGGCGGAATGCCGCAACGGCCGCGTCAAGCCCTCCGACCTGGTTCTCAACGTGGCTGGCAGCAAGGTCACGCTGTCGGGCAGCGTGGGCGTGAATGGCTCGCTGGCTTACACAGCCGTGGCCACGCTCTCCCGGGGGCTGGTCGGCAAGGAGCTGGCCAAATATCTGGAGGGAGAAACCATCCGCGTGCCCATTACCGGCACCATCGGCTCACCGGCCTTTGACCGCAAGGCCGTCGACGCCGAGGTCAGGCGGCTGATCCGCGACGCCGGCAAGAAGGCCGCAGTCGGCGCCCTGGGCAATTTCTTGAACGACCTGAAAAAATAGGAGCGATCCGCATGTCCAACCTGTTGTTCGCAGCGTATGCCGGCAAAAACCTCGAGCCATCCAACTCCATCGGTGCAAAATGGATGCGGCTGCTGGACGGACTGGAGCTGGCAACCGCCGTGAAGGGAAAACGCACCTGCATCAAGATGCATCTCGGCGGCGGCATGGGGTTCACCACCATTCACCCGTTCTTTACGCGCAAGCTGGTGGAGAAGCTCCGCGCGGCCGGGGCCAAGTCGGTCTTCATCACCGATTCGCCCGGCGCCGTCCGTGACGCTGTGGAGCGCGGCTATACGCCGGAAACCGTCGGCTGCCCGCTGGTGCCGCTCTCCGGCCAGTCGGACCGGTACTTTGAGATGCGCACCGTTTCCCCGGAGTTCGGTGAGTTCCGCGAAGTGGAGATCGGAGGGGAGATTCTGGCGGCCGAGGCGCTGATCGACTTCTCGCACGTCAAGGGGCACGGCGCCTGCGGCTTCGGCGCCGCATCCAAGAACCTCTCGATGGGGTGCGTGACGCAGCGCTCCCGCCGGGCGCTGCACGCGCTGGAAGGCGGCCTGGACTGGAACCCGAAGGCCTGCACGCGCTGCCGGAAGTGCGTGGAGAACTGTCCGAACGAGGCCATCACCCTGGACGAGGGGAATGAGTCCAAGCTGGATGTCTTCTACCACAACTGCAAATACTGCCAGCACTGCGTGCTGATCTGCCCGCAGAAGGCGCTGACCATGATGGGCGGGCGCTACCGCGACTTCCAGCGCGGCATGGCCCTGACCACCAAGGCCGTGCTGGAGAACTTCCCGATCGAAAGCTGCGTCTTCATCAACATGCTGATGAACATCGCGATCTTCTGCGACTGCTGGGGCATGACCACCGCCAGCCTGGTGCCGGACATCGGCATCCTGGCCGGCCGCGACATCGTCTCCATCGAGCAGGCCACGCTGGACCTGATCCGCGCCGAGAACCTGATCGCGGGCGCGCTCCCGCCGAACTGGAAGCTCGGCCACAAGGGGCACCTGTTCGAGCGCGTGCACGGCAAGGACCCGCACGCGGTGGTGGAGTTCCTGGCGGAGCTGGGCATGGGCGAGCGGCGGTACACGCTGCAGGAAATCTCCTAGGAGACTGTCGGTCTTAGGCCTCGGATCGGTCCAGTGCCTTCTGCCGACAGTCTCCTAGTTGAAGATCACGAACTTGCGCATGGCGAAGTTGATCAGCAGCGCCATGACGATGTTGCTGCCAAAGGCGACGGTGGTCAGCATCCCGAAGCGGCGGATCAGCCAGCCCATCAGGGATGTGCCGATCACCAGGCTCACAGCCGAGACGGCGTAGAACAGCGCGAACTCCACCATCCAGTGGTGGCGTCCGGACTTGAACACGAAGAGGATATTGAGCAGGTACGCCACCGAATTCGAGAACAGGAACCCGATGACATTGGTGATCATCGAGTTTCGCGCCCGCCGGTGGAGGTCAATGGCCGGAACCGACAGGCGCAGGTGCCTGACAAAGGGGTCGTTCGGCTGCAGGCAGGGGAACAGCTTCCATCCGACCAGGTGAAAGATCAGGATGTGCGTGGCTGTGGCGACCCCGCCGCAGAGTGCATACTTGATAAACTGCACGGCAGGGCCGGCATCCGGGCTCAAGAGGGTTTTCCAGTCAAACATGTGCACAGGCGTCCTTAAACGACGGATGATAGGCACCCCCCGGCCGCGTGGCAACATGAATCAACCTGTACGGGGTGGGGCGCATGGTAGAGTTGACGGGGTTAGCTACGCACGGGTGAAAAGGTGGCCCGGGCGCTCCGCGCACGGGCTGCCACGGGCCTCGCGCATATTCGGCATCTGCCCGCCACCTGGCACGCACGCCGCGGCGCAGCATCTTTCTCACGGCCGGATATCTCCCATCGCGCGGGCCGGAATCCAGCCGCGCCGGCCGTCGGCATCCACCCGCACCCAGTCCCCGGAGCTTTCCAGGGGCGTCACCTGCCGCCCGGGTGTGATGTGGAAGAGCACCCGCGCGCTTCCGGAAGGGCAGAGCCGGGCAGTTGCCAGCTCGCGCACATCCCGACGACCCGGACTGGCCGTCGCGCTCCAGCGCTGGCAAAGGAAGATTCCTGCGGCAAACAGGACCACCCCCGCGACAATCGCCAGTCGCGGGCGCCATTCGTAGAGCAGCCCCGCGACCAGGACCGCCAGCAGGGACACGGCTGACAGGGGCAGCAGGCGCCGCGCGTGGCTGATGGTGACGGCCACGGCCGCATCTCCCGTGTCGGCAGCGGTAGCCGCATTGGGCAGCACCTCCAGGTGCTTGACCGACGGGACCGACGCCGCCGATTGCGCGGACACAAGCGTCAGCTGGAAGGGGCCGGCCGTGGCCTCGCGGTACATGCCGGCAACCGGGTCGAAATAGGGGAAGCGCGCCGCGCCGATGCGGGTGGCATTGGTGTTCAGCGGCACCACCACCTGCCGCATCTCCAGCTTCCCGTTCTCGTCGCGCGTGAGCTCCTGCGGCGGGTAGACGCGGAAGTTCGGATCGGGCGGGGGCAGCAGCACGTGCGCGTCCCGCATCCAGCCGTCCCCGGAAACCGAGCAGGTCAGGTTGACAAGATCGCCGGGCGATGCCTGTGCCGGCTCGAGCCGCCCGGTCAGGGTGAACTGGCCGACCGCGCCCTGGAATCCGGGCGGCATGTTGGCCGTCGGCAGGGGCCGGAAGTCGACCGTCAGCAGTGGCAGGCGCACGGCTGCGGGAACCGTGGAGACGGACGAGAAGAAACCGCTGCTGTGTCGTTCGACCAGGAGCGCGCGCAAGATGCCGGAGAATTCCCTCCGGATGGGCAGCGTGGGACGACCGCTGGCGGTAAACGAAAGAACATCCACCGTGCGCTCGCCGCTGCGCCCCTGGCGGCGCTCGTCTTTCTGATAGGGGGTGAGCCTGGCGCAGGCGTCGAGCGGCACCCCTTCAAGCGACAGATCCTGCAGCTCCGCGCCCGGCGAAACCTCGATCTCCAGCCGGATCTCAAACGGCTGTCCGACATAGGGGCGCTCCGGCGTGATGTGAAAACGAGCCCCCAGCAGTTCGCCGCCTTGCGCCGAAAGGGTGCAAAGCAGGCCGAGTGCCGGCAGCCGGATCGCGCGGCGGAGCGCGCGGGCCGCCGTTGCCGGCCGGCATAGACCACCTGGCAGGAGTGTCTTCACGGCGTCCGCTCCGGGGATGTTTTGCAGGCCAGGGTCCGCTCGCTCCAGGAGCGGTCGTCCATCTGCTCCTGCAGCAGCGAGAACGCGGTGCTGCAGCTGAACACGATCAACAGCAGCAGGCCGAAGAAAATGCCAGGCTTGGCAAAGGAGAGCACGCGCGTCGCCCCGGCTGTTCCGGCCGGGCGTGCGAGCAGCCGGAGCAGCAGGGACAGCCACAGCAGCATCCAGCCGCACAGGGCGATCAGTGCGCGCACGCGCACCGGCTCGTCGTAATGCCAGAAGAAGACCACATGATCCCACGGCAGGTCTGCGTCCGGCTGGTCGGACTGGAGCGCCAGCGCCTGGCGCAGGTTGACCCGGAGCTCGGGCGTGCTGCCGAGATGCCGCTCCGCCCGGCGGAGTGCGGCCACGGCGTTTTCGCCGTCCCCGGCCAGCAGCAGGGCGGTGCCGAGGTTGAACAGGAGCGGGCCGTTGCGGACGCCCGCGCTCACCAGCTGGTTGTAGGTGCGGGCTGCCTCGAGAAACTCCTCGGCGGTGCGCGCCGTGGCCATGCGGGCATTGGCCTGCTCCCAGAGGAAGCAGGAGGAGGCCTCGTCCGCGCGAACGGGCGCAGCAAAGAGGCGGAGGATGGTGAATGCCAGCAGCAAGTGAACAACGCGGGCCCTGTGGTTCACGGCACGTCCTCCTTTTCTTCTGGAGGATGGTCGAGCGCGGCGGCAATGTGTGGCAGAAGGACCATGGCTTCGTGGATCACGCCGGCTGTCTCCGGTGCCGATGTGCCCGGTCGATAGAGCGCCTGATCCAGGCGCGCCAGGAGCGCGCCGCAGGCCGCAGCCGTGGTTTCCGGCACGCCCCGGGCCTGCAGCAAGGCCTTTGCCTCGCCGGCGGTCAGGGCGCCGCCGGCCACGGTCAGTCGCGCGGCCAGGAACGAGCGCACGGCGTGGCCGACGGCGGCTGCATCCGGGGACGGCGCGCTCCCGGCATGACGCAGTGCGGCAAGGGCCTGTGGCAGGGCGCGGTTGCGCCGGTGTGCCGCGGAGAGCGCGCTCCGGTGACGGTAGAGCAGCTGGCAGCACCAGGCCATGATCACGGCCAGCGGGCCCGCGGCCAGCATCGCCAGCAGGAGACGAGCGGGCGGCAGCATCGGCTCGGTGCGCGAGCCGGCATCGACGACGGTGATGGCAGACGGCGTGGTCGTGGTGCGCTCCACGGCCAGGCGCGTGATGTGCGAGGCGTTGGTTGTGCTGTCGCTGACGATCTGCGTGTTGCCGCGGGCCTGCACGGGAATGGGCTGCGTGCGCAGGGTTTGATAGGCGCGCAGGGTTGTGTCGAACCAGGCCACCCGGATCGGCGGAAGCTCCAGGGTTCCCTCCCGGACCGGGCGGAGGCGGTAGCGGAAGCGCTTGCCGGATGGAATGGCGCTGGACTCGACATTGTCATCGTAAATACGGAAGTCAGCGGTCAGGTCAGGCTGCAGGTTCAAGACGGGATGACGCATGTTGCCCAGGCTGAGCGCGCCCGTGACATCCAGCGTCAGGGTCAGCGGATCGCCGACTTTGCAAACGGAGGCATCCAGTTCGGCGTGCACGGCCAGATTGGTTCCGACAGAGCCGATGAACCAGTCCGGGCGGTTGGTCTCCGGCGGCGGCACCACGCGCACGGTGACCGCCGGCCCGACGCAGGATACCTGGCGCAGCAGCGGCTGGCCGCGTGCGTCTGCGCCCGTGATCACCGCGCCCTTGAACGCCACCGGCCCGAAGGTATAGTCGCCCTCCTGGTTCGGGGTATACGGGAGAGCCAGCGTATACTCGCGGTAGGCGCGTCCGTTGCGCGGGAGGGCGCTTTGCGCCAGCCGGAAGCGGATGGGACGCGGCTGGAACGGGTTAAAGGCGCCGAACGGGTCGCTGAACAGGTCTGTTTCACGGCTCTGGTAGTCGTTGATGTGGAACGCCGGCGCCCGGGGATCGCTGGTGACGAGCGACTGCAGGACCTTCAGAAGGCCCGGTGTCTGCAAGCCGGGGATATCCGCCTGGCTGAGAAAGGCGCATTCCAGCCGCGGCGGATTGGACGGATGAACCGGCTCGACTGTTTCGTTGGGCGGCGACAGCGCGGCGATCGCCACGGACAGCGTGATGGTGAACGGCTCATCCACCAGTACGGCCTCCCGGCTGGCGGTGATTCCGGCCACGACGAAATCCTGCTGCTCCTGCCCGGTTACCTGCACGTCCGGGCCGCGGCCGACGTAGTGTCGCTTGTCGAAAATCAGCGCGATCGGCCCGGTCGCAAAAACACCCGCCGCGCGCGGCTTGACCTGAAAGGCGAACAGGCGCGCCCGGGTGTCCGAGCGCGTCACGCGGCCATTGACCAGGGAGAAGAAGCGCTGGCTCTGGCTTCGTGAACCCAGCAGCTGCACTTCGGCCTTCAGCACCGACAGCTCCGGGGTTGGCAGGCCCTCATCTGCGCCATTCACGGTGACGTTGAGAAGAAAGCTCTCGCCAAGGTAGATTTGCGTCCGGTTCGGCTGGATGTCGAGCGTGACCTCCGCGCGGGCAAAAGCCGCCGCCAGCAGGCACACCACAACCAGCGCGGCGCGGCGCAGGCGATGTCGCCCACAAGATCGAGTTGGCGCGGCACTGAACATGGATAGACAATTTGGCACGTGTTGCGTGTGGGTCAGCTAACGGCGTTTGAATTCTTCAAAACCGCGCCGTGCTTCACGTATGGCCTTGAGTTTCGGGTCGGGCTTAATCGCGATGCCAAGTTCTTTGCAAAGCGATTCCATGACCATAAACACGTGATATGTACCTATGGCGAGGCAGGTCGGTCGCACTTGATTACGTTGCAGCAATTTCAGGAATGTGGCAGGAACTTGCGCCCACAGGTCTTCGATGGTGTCGTCTGTGGTCAGCAGTTCCACGCCTAGGACAAATCTGGACGTCGATTCGGCGGCCAGCAGCATGTATGGCGTTCGGGGGCGCTCGCCTCTCTTGCCGACACGTGTATACGACGGGAAAACGTCCAGTTCGATGGTCATTTTTTTTGGCGGCAGCGTGCGAACGGAATCGAGAAGCGCGTTGGGAATCGAGATTCGATAGGTTGTTTGCGGTGGTGGACAAGTTTCATGCATGTCCCGCCACAGGGATGGATGCCCATCCGCGGTGCGTTCCCGGATGAGATATCGTTGTTCGGGCCCGCCAGTCCCGAGCAGATGTTGGTCCTTCTGCACACGCGGCGCCACCTCCAACAACTGCTCCAACGCCAGTTCAAGCCACCGGGCCTCCTGCGCGTCCACGGGCCAGGAAAACCAACTGGGCTTAAAACTCAGGAAACGGGGCCAGGCATTGGATCCCTTGCAGGTAATACCCAGTTCTGCGACCCGCTGTTTTTCGACCCGGTCCAGTTCGCTCTTCTTGCCGAATACGGCCTGAACATGCTGGACTCCCATAAGAACGTCCGCCCGATCTTGGCCGATCCGGCTATCGTGCATCTGCCAGAATTGTCCCAGCGCCTTGGCCCCAGGATAGACTGCAATCGCGAAGTATTCACCCAGCGTCCCCATGACGCTGACAAAGACCGTGTTTCCGTTTTCCGGGTCCTTGACGCCGAAGAGGTTGTCTTCTTTCATCCCCAGCCACGGTTCCATCTTCCGAACCATTGAGGCCAGTTCGTACAAGCGCTTCCAGGTGTCGAGCGCAACCACGTTCGTGTTTGATGTTGTTGTGTCCGTTTGCATGAAGTTATCTTTCTGCTGTGTTGTCCAGAACTTGGATCCAGTTGGTATCCGACGTGACAGGTTACTCGATGTCGTCGAAAATGCGGGGCATCGGGCCTCCGTGATATGGAAACGGTCGATGGGCGCGGCGCGAAAATCCACGCACTGAACAATACTCCGAAAGAGATGGGAGGGCAAGATGGTCGCATTATAGCCGCACAATGGCATCACAATACTAGCCACTGTGGCGGTTGTAAAGAAACAGAGTCCGGGCGCGCAGCGCCCGGACTACCAGTCCCGCTCATTGGGCAGCATGGGGACCTTCTCCATCTGCTCCCGCTTTTTGGCCTCGTGCTCTTTTTCCCGCTGCAGGGCGCGCTGGAGCAGGTCCTGCACGTTTTTCGGAGGCTGTTCGCGCATCTCCGGCTTGGGCTGCTCCTGCGGCGGATCCTGTGGCTTCTCCTGCGGTGGCGGTTGCTGCTGCGGTTGCGGCGGCTGCTCCTGCGGGTTTTCCTGCGGCTGCGGCTGCTTTTGCTTGGGAAGAAGCTCCCGGATGCGCAGGAGATTTTTGAGCGCCCGGCCCTGGCTGGGCGGCGTGGGCTTTTCCTGCAGGGGGATGGTTTCCTGCGTCAGGCGCTCGATCTCGGCGCGGTCTTCCGGCTTGAGGGTGGGGGCGTTGGTGTCGGACTGGGCGGCCTGGACAACCTGGTCAGCCCAGGCCGGGAAGCGCTGCTGGAAGGCGCGGGTCAGCTCCAGCGCCTCGGGCTGGTCAGGGCGGTGCGGCACGACGGGAAAATCGGCCCGCGCGAGGCCGTTGCTCTGCAGGGCAATGTCCTCGTCAAGCAGTGCCGGCGGCGCAACCATGCCGCGCCAGAAGAGGTAGACCGGCGGTTCGGTCTGCGACAGGAGCTGGCACGCGGCGGGGTCAAGGTCGCGCATCTGCTCCGCCGTTCCCTGCATGGCGTCGCGGGTGTTCTCCACCAGCTGCTCGAACGCGGCTCGCTGCTGCGCGTTGGTCAGGGCGGGAGACTGCAGCACGGCGCGCTTCAGCGGCACCCAGAGATCGTTGCTGCGGTCTTGCCGCTCGGCCAGGGCTTCCAGCTGGGGGATCTGCACCGGTGCCTCGTTGGTAAAGGCGGCAGGGGTGTCGCGCAGCAGGGCGCGCTGCTCCTGCAGCAGGGATGCGATGAGCTGCTCCGGCGGAGTTTTTTCGTGCTGCCGGAGAATGCGGGCGATACGGGCCTCCTCGCGCAGGGAGGGGAGCTGCTGCGTGGCGCGGGCCAGGTTGCGGCTGCGGCGCGCTTCCTGCGGCCGGTTGCGCAACGCCTGTTGAAAGGCGGAGCCGGCGGTATCCGTCGCGCTGAGCTTCGCTTCCGCGGCTTCGGGGCCGTTGGTGGCCGCGGCGGCCCGGAAGGCGACGGCACCCAGCAGCTCGGCGGCGCGGTCGCCGGTGCGCGGCGCATGAACAAGAGGCTCGAGAAGTGCAATCGCGGCCTGCCCGTCATGGGCATCCTGGCGCGCCAGCGCGGCATTGAAGAGGTAGGTCTGGGCTTCCTCGGCATCGGCATTGCGCGCGGCGGCCACGTAGGCGTCCGCGGCCTCCGGATACTTTCCATGACGGTAGAGCGCCTGCGCCGCGCGGGCGGCTGCGCGCCCTGCAGCCGCGCCCACGGCGTTCGTGGCGGAGGGAATCGCCTGGGCGGCCGGCGTCACCGTGTCGTTGGAAGATGCGAGCGACGTGCTGTGCGCCAGGCAGGCAGCAAGGGCCAGCATGATCGACACCGCGCGCGCCGGCGCGGCCGGCAGGATGTTTTTTCCCGTTGCCGGGCGGCGCCTCGCGGAAAGGCGTCCGCGGCTGAGCAGGGCGGCTGCCAGCAGCAGCCCGAGCGCGGGGAGGAGAAACCACAGGTAGCGCTCGATCCGGCGGCGGGCCACCCGTTCCTGCTGGTCGCGCGCGGTGATCTGGCGCAGGTGCTGCCGGAAGATCGAGCCCAGCGTGGTCTGGATTGTGCTGGCGGTTCCCAAGGGGACGTAGCGGCCGCCGGATTCGCGGGCAATGGCCGCGAGCGTCTCCTCCGTCAGCCGGGTGCGGACCTTGTCGCCACGGTAGTTCAGGGTGCCGCTGCCGGCGTCATCCGGCACGGTGGCGCCGGCCGTGTCGCCGATGCCCACGGTGAAGATCGGCACGCCGCGCCGGCGCGATTCCCTTGCCGCATCAAGCGCCGCCCCGGCGAGGTCTTCGCCGTCGGAAATCAGCAGGATGGCGTTGTGGTCGTCCTGTGCTGGCGCCAGGGCATCGAGCGACTTGCGGATGGCATCGGCCAGGTCGGTCTCGCCGCGCGGCGCGCTGTCGATCCCGATGCCGTCCAGGGCCTGGCGGAGAAAGGCATAGTCCGTGGTGAGGGGGCAGAGCAGCACGCCTCGACGGCGAAAGGCCAGCAGGGCGGCCCGGTCCCCCTTCAGCTCGCCGATGAGGTCCATGACATCCACCCGGGCGCGCTCCAGCCGGTTGGGGTGCACGTCGCGCGCCAGCATGGATCGCGACACGTCGATGGCAATCACGAGGTTGCGGCTGCGCGTGATGACGCGCTCCTCGCGGCTCCCCCACTGCGGGCGCGCAGCGGCAACCACCAGCAGCGCCACCCCTGCCAGAGACAGGCCGAGCTGCAGGAGGAACCGGAGCTCCGAGCGCGGCGGCATCAGCCGCGGCTGCAGCGCAGGAGAGATCAGCCGGCTGAGGTTTTTCCTCCCCTGCCGGGCCATCCAGAACCAGGCCGCGCCCAGCAGCGGAACCGCCGAGAGCAGCAACAGGAGCCATGGGTAGACAAAGCGCATGGTGGGAGAGGGTTAGGGGCTAGGGGTTAGGGGCTAGGGGTTAGGGGCTGGAAGGACACAGAGGCCACAGAGAAAGAAGGAGAGCACAGAGAGAAATTCATGCTGCTGCGGCCGGTTCGCCGGCGGCAGCCAGTCTTTCTCTGTGTTCTCTGTTCCTCTGTGCTCTCGGTGTCCTTGACTTGAATTCTGAATGCTGAATGCTGGATCCTGTATTCGGTATTGCTCACAGCAGCCTCCTTGCCGCCTGCATCTGCAGCGTCAGGGACAGAATGACCAGCAGGGTGCCGGCCAGAAGGAACCAGAAAAAATGTTCGTTGTACTGCTCGTAGACATTTCGGGCAATGGGCGTGGTGACGATCGTGTTGATGTCCTCCATGGTGTGCTTCATGCCGTCGAGGTTGCGCACATTGAAGTACTTGCCACCGGAGGCCCCGGCGGCATGCTGGAGGAATGACTCGTTGATGGTGACGTCGTCATAGGCGATGACCTCGCGTCCAAAGGCGTCGCGCACGCGGAACGGCGCCTTGCCGGTGCTGCCCACGCCGATGGTGAAAATCCGGATGCCGGTCTTTTTGGCGGCATCCAGCGCCTGCTCCGGCGCGATGATGCCGGTGTTGGAGTCGCCGTCCGTGAGCAGGACGATGATGCGTGATGCAGGCTCCGCGTTGGCGAGGCGCGCCGCGGCCGTGGCCAGGGCGTCGCCAATGGCGGTGAGCGTCTCCTCCATATCGACCGGCCGTCCCTGCTCGTCGGTGCGGCCGCGCGGAATTTCAACGCCGCGCAGCACGTGCAGCAGCGCCTCGTGATCGGCGGTCAGCGGCGAGCGCGTCGAGGCGTAGCCGCCAAAGGTGACCAGCCCGATGAGGTCGTCGGGGCGCTGCGCAATGAAGGCGGCAAAGGCCTCCTTGACCACGTCGAGGCGGGTCTTGTAGTTGACCCCCATGGCCGTGCGCTCCGAGAGATCAAGCGCGTACATGGAGCCGGAGACGTCCACGACCATCTCGATGGCAATGGCGTGGATGCTGCGCTGCGTGCGCGAGAGGTAGGTCTGCGGTCGCGCCGCGGCGATGATCAGCAGCAGTGCGCCGGCCAGAAAAAGCAGGGGCGTCAGGCGTGCCAGCGCGACGCGCCAGCCGGCTGTGCGCGCCGGAAGGCGGCGGGTCGGGGCGAACAGGATCGCCGCGGGCGCGCCGCGCCGGAACAGCCGCCAGGCAGCCAGCGCCCAGGGCGCCAGCAGCAGGAAGGCAAGGGGTGTGGCAAAGCGGAACATAGGCGGATCGTTGGACACAGAGGCCACGGAGAACATGAGAGCGCAGAGAGAGATTCATTCTGCTGCGGCCGGCTCGCCGGCCGCAGTCGGGCATTTCTCTGTGGTCTCTGTTCCTCTCGGTGCTCTCGGTGTCCTTGACTCGTTTATTTGTTGGGTTGTGAAGGTCTGCGCGGCCTGACCTCTGACTTCTGACCTCGGCTCTGTTCCTCCGCCGCATCCCGCTCGACATATTCCTTTGCGCCGCTCACGGCGTCATCCGCCATCTGCGGCGTGGCTTCCTGGCCTGCGAACTTGATCAGGTCCGCGGATTCGAGGAACTCCTTGAGCTGCGCCAGCGAGGCGGGGCGGAAGTGCGGGTGGCGCGCGGCGGCCTTCAGGAACTCCTGCGTGGTCTGCTCCGGCGCGCGGATCAGGTGGGCGCGCTCGATGTAGCGCCGCACAACCATGGTGAGCTCGATGTAAAAATCCTTGTAAAGGCGCTTCGCCACCAGGCCGCGGTGCAGCAGCCGGTCCAGTTCGGCAAACGCGCGCTCGCGTGGGCTCATGCGGACTTCGCGGACGCGGCGCTGCAGCGCGCGTGCGCCGCGGAACAGCAGCACGGCTGCCAGCAGTGCCAGGATGACCAGCGCCGCCCACCCCAGGACTTCGCGCGGCGTCGGCGGAATCCGGTATGGGCGCAGCGAGACTTCCGGCTCGCCGCTGACCGGGGCCGGCGTGGCCCCGGGCGCAAACACGACGGCGCGCGTGGCGAACCATGTGGTGGTGACCGGGCGCGTGCGGGTGTCGTCAACCTGCACCGCCATGGGCGCCAGGCGATATGTGCGCAGCAGGTCCGGCACCAGCCGCCAGCGCTGCTCGAGGGAGGTCTTGCCCGCGGCGGAAACCGGATCGCGCGAAAAGTTGTCCGCCTGCTTGAAGCCGCGGAAGCGCTCGCGCAGATCCGGCAGCGTGACTTTCAGGTAGTCGGGCGAGGTGACGCGGAGGGTGACGAACAGGTCGCTGTCCATGCGCACCTGCGCGGGTTCGGCGGTCAGCTTGATTTCGATCTGGCCCTGCGAGAGGTCGCGGGTGAACGACGCCGCAGGCTTGTTGGTCGCTGCGGCCAGCGGTGCCACGGCCAGCAGACATGCGACAACTTCCACCGCGAAGGCGCGCAGACGCCGGGTCCACAAAGGAGAACTTCGTGGTCTTCGTGTCGTTGGGTCTTCGCGGGAGCAACGGAGCATCATCGCCGCCTCCCGCCGCGCAGCTGGCGGCTCCGGAAGAGGCGCCGGACATCGTCGATGTAGGGGCGGTCCGTGGAGATGTCGAGCGTGTCGCCGCCGCAGCGGCGCAGGACCGTCCGCAGCGCGTCGCGCTCGCGTGCGGCATTGGCGGCAAATTCGTCGCGCACCCGCCGTGAACCGGTATCCACCAGGAGGAGCTCCCCGGTTTCCGGGTCCTGCAGCTCCACGAGCCCGACATCCGGCAGCGCGAACTCGCGCGGGTCGGAAACCTGGCAGGTGATCAGATCGTGGCGGCGGGCTGCCACGCGCAGCTCCTTTTCGTACCCCTGGTCCTGGAAGTCGGAGATCAGGAAGACCACGGCCTTGCGCTTCTGGATGTTGCTGAGGAAGCGCAGCGCGGCGCGGATGTCCGTGCCGTGCCGGGTCTCCTCGGACGCCAGGATTTCGCGCACCAGGCGCATGGCCGCCGTGCGCCCCTTGCGCGGCGGGATGGACTTGACGATGCGGTCGCTGAACAGGATGAGGCCGATCTTGTCCTGGTTGCGCAGCGCCGTGAGCGAAAGCAGGCAGGCGAGCTCGGCCGCCAGCTCCGACTTCGGGCGCGTGCCGGAGCCGAAGACCTGCGAGCCGGAGACGTCGATCAGGAAGAGGATGGTCAGCTCGCGCTCCTCCGCGAAGCGCTTGATGTGCGGGTGGCCGGTGCGGGCCGTGACGTTCCAGTCAATGGTGCGCACGTCGTCACCGGGGACGTACGGGCGAACCTCGTCGAACTCGATGCCGTGCCCCTTGAATACCGAGTGGTAGTCGCCGGACAGGCGGTCGTCAATCAGCCGGTTGGTCAGGATCCGGATCCGGCCAACCTGCTTCATCAGTTCCTGTGTGTCGATGGGCATGTGTGGGCGTCAGTAAGCAGTAAACAGTAAGCAGTAAACAGTGTGGAAGGACACAGAGGCCACAGAGAAAAGATGGGGGCACAGAGCGAAATTCATGCTGCTGCGGCCGGCTCGCCGGCCGCAGTCGGGCCTTTCTCTGTGACCTCTGCTCATCTCTGTGCTCTCGGTGTCCTTGATTACTGTTCGCTGGCTCCCTCACGGCACGGGAATGGTTGCCAGGATCTGGTCGATGATCTTCTCGCTGGTCACCTCCTCGGCCTCGGCCTCATAGGTCAGGATGAGGCGGTGGCGCAGCACGTCGTGGGCGATTTCCTTCACGTCCTGCGGCGTGGCATAGGCGCGGCCGTGCAGCATGGCGTTGGCGCGCGCGGCCAGGTTCAGGTAGAGCGTGGCGCGCGGGGAGGCGCCGATCTCGATCTGGTTGGCGAGCGCATCGAGCTTGTAGGCCCTGGGGTCGCGTGTGGCAAAGACGATGTCGAGAATGTACTCGCCGACCTTCTCGTCGCAGTAGATCTGGTCCATGACCCGCCGCAGCCCTTCCACGTCCGCGGCTGTGAGCACGGGCGTGATCTCGATGGTCTGGCGGTTGGCGAAGCGGGTCATGATGCGGCGCTCGTCGTCGCGCGACGGGTGCCGGATGATGCACTTGAGCATGAAGCGGTCAACCTGCGCCTCGGGGAGCGGGTAGGTGCCTTCCTGCTCGATGGGGTTCTGCGTGGCCAGCACGAGGAAGGGCGAGGGCAGGGGATAGGTGTGGTCGCCGATGGTGACCTGGTGCTCCTGCATGGCCTCCAGCAGCGCGCTTTGGACCTTGGCCGGCGCGCGGTTGATCTCGTCAGCCAGGAGCAGGTTGGTGAAGACCGGACCCTGCTTGGGCGCGAAGGTGCCTTCCTTGGGGTTGTAGATCATGGTGCCGGTCACGTCGGCCGGGAGCAGGTCGGGCGTGAAGGAGATGCGGTGAAAGGCGAGCCCCAGCGCCTGCGCCAGGGTGCGGACGGCCGTGGTCTTGGCCAGGCCGGGCACGCCTTCCAGCAGCACGTGGCCGCCGGTGAGCAGCGCGATGAGCAGGCGGTCGATCAGGCGCTCCTGGCCGACGATGACCTTGTTGATCTCCTGCCGCAGGCGGTCAATCGTCCTGGCCTGGTCGGCAATCTGGCGGGTGGTGTTCTGGATGTCCATGGGGGGCTCCTGGGTTCCCGGTCATTGGTCAAAATTCATGGGTCATGGGTTATCGATAGAAACGTTCCGCGCAGGGGCGGCGTTCACTCCGGAAGGCCTCCCGGTGCGGTCGGGGCTTCGGATGTGGCTGTGGCATTGGTTGCTGCAACCCGGGGTTTGACCAGCTCGGCGCGTGTCCGCGTCATGTTCTCCGCCGTGGTGGCTGGCACAAGATAGGTCCACCTGGCAAACTTCTGCTCGAGTTCCGCCTTGCGTGTTGCCTGCTCAGCCTGGGCCGTGGCATTGGTTCCGGGCGGTGCGAGCTGGGCCTCCAGGCGCAGGTAGCGGTCGCCGCCCGGAGCCGCCGCCCCGATGCGGGCGGTGTACAGGTCGCCGTTCTTCAGCGTGACGCGATAGGTGTGGGGCGTGGCCAGCCCGGCCTGCGCCTCGCCCAGCTTCGGGTCAGCCACGCCGGAAAAAGTCAGGTAGCTGAACGCGGACTCGACCCCGTAGGACTTGCCGGCTTCGAACTCCTCGTTGGTGGCGATGCCCTGCAGCTGCAGGGTGCCGCTCTCCCGGGAGAGGGACAGCACGCCGCCCGTTGGGCTGGCCAGCTCAATGGTCCGAATATCCGAGGACGGGATGCTCAGGAGCTGGGAGCTGACCCAGTCGCGCGGGTCGCCGTCAAACTCCTCCAGCCCGTCCTTGACGCGATAGACCTGCTCGTTGCCGGCGACGGCCACCAGGCGCCCCTGCGGCGGGCGGGAACCGGGGCGGTCGGCTGCCGGACGGGCGCCGAGGCGAAGCGTGGTCAGCGGCTTGCCGGAAGCGCCCTGCAGGTCGACCAGCGTGGCGTTGGTGTCGATGTTCACGCCGCGCGCCACCTCGCCGATCTTCAGCTCCGCCAGCTTGAGCAGCGCCGTCTGCAGCTTGGAGACGTCGGCCGGGTAGCCGAACAGGTTGGTGACGGCCCACCCGGCGTCGCCGCGCACAATCGTGACCGGAGCGCCGCTGCGGGCGATCTCCACGCGGGCGACGGACTCGATGGCCAGCTTGTGCAGCAGCGGCTTGCCGACGGCCGACGGCGGCGCGGCGCGCTGCTGGCGTGTGGACAGGAAGGCCAGAGCCACCAGCACGGCGGCAATGACGACAAGTATCAGGAGTTGGTTGCGTTTCACGGTGATCCTCTTTTGCAGTTGTCCGGGATTCTACGAATGCCGACGGGTTCAGGATGTTGCGAAAACAAGATTTTCCGGAACGGAAAATCTACCGCTTGCGCCGCGCGATCGTGCGCCCGATGCCGAACAGGATGACCAGCAGCGGTATGGCGGCGATGTTGACGGTTTTCACGGCCACGCCCAGGGCTTCCTTGTCGCGGTTCAGGTCCTTGCGGACCTCCTTGAGCTGACGGTTGATCTGCATTTCCTTCTGGCGGAAGTTTTCGACGGCAGCCTGCTGCTCGCGGGAAAGCAGCAGTTTCTGCGTTCCTTTCTTCTGCTGCTGGAGGTCCTGGATCTGGGCGCGGGTGGCCTCGAGCTCCTTGGAGAGCTCCTCCTCCTTGGCCTGCCAGGATTGCATGGCGCGCAGGTCGAGCTCGTCGACATGCCGGAACGGCCGCTTGTAGGAGCCGCGCGCACGCAGGCTGAGCAGTTCTTCGCGACCGGAGAGCTGCTCCACGGCGTTCAGGAAGAACGTCAGGTTGTCGTTGATCGGCTGGTAGGTCTGCATGCCAAACCCCATCGAGACCGCCCGCACGCAGTTTTCGTCGCTGAGGAAGTCCGTGTCGGCGATGATCAGGACGGCGCTGGTGCCCTTGACCAGCTGGTTGGGGGCGGCGTTGGTGTCGGTCCCCTCGGGGCCGCGGGGAAACGCGGTCGTGAACGACCCCTTCAGTCGCGCGGCCAGGACGTGCCGGATGTTGTCGGCGCGGAACTGTGTGCGGATGGAGGAGACCGAGGCAAACTGTGCGCCCATGGCGTCGATGGGGCAGGAGGCGTCGGCCGAAGAGAAGATCAGCGGGGTGAATGCGAGCTTGCCGCCGGTGCGGTCGACCAGCGAGCCGGCAAACGGCAGCATGAGCTGGTTGAGCTGCGCGGAGAGCAGGTCGTCGCGGTTCATGCGGTCGGGCTTGATCCAGAGGAAGGTCGGGCTTTCGATGACGCGCCCCTGGCCGGAGAGCCCGGTGACGGCGCGCAGGTCGGCGATCACCTTGCCGGTGTCGAAGCCCACGCCCCAGGCATCGAACAGCTTGCCAAGGGTGGAGGGGGTGGCGCCGCCCATCATCTGCATCATCGGGTTGCCGGCATTGCTGCTGCGCGTGTCCACGCTGCTCAGCGGATCGACGCAGGCCACCAGCCGCCCGCCGCGCAGCACGAACTGGTCGATGGCAAACAGCGTCTTGTCGCCCAGATTTTTGGGATGCATCACGATCAGCGTGCTGATTTCGGGCTCAATGACGTCGGCCTCGGGCGGCACGGTGCGCACATCGTAGTCCTCCTTGAGCATCTTGAATGCAATCCACCCCTCGTCGCGCGGCTGTTGTTGCATCATCATCATCGGGTTCATGGGCATGCCCAGCACCGGCAGGCTGCTCATCACGCCGATGACCGGCTTCTGCGGGAAGAGCACGCGGCTGAGGAGGCGGGTGACGGTGTATTCCAGCCGCGCGTCATCGACCGTTGCGAGCGTCGGGATGCATTGCTGTTCGCTGCCGCACCGGGCCACCAGGCCGAAATAAGCGGGAGGGGCGAACGGGTTGATGGTCTGCGGCTCGAGCCCCTCGCTGGCGGCCCACTCCTCGGAGTCCGAGTCCGGGCTGGGGTCGTAGGATTCGAGGACGACACGCCCGCGGCTTGCGAGGCGGTACTCCTGCAGCAGGTCCGCCACATGCCGCGCATAGGTCTTCAGGTCAATCGGCACGTCCGCAGAGCTGAAGTAGAACTTGAGCACCACGTCGCGGTCCATGTTGGACAACAGCTGGCGGGTGCCGCTGGAAAGCGAATGCTGGCGCTCGTGCGTCAGGTCCACCCGGATGCGCGCATTCGCGAGAATCATGTTTGCGGCAGCCACGATCACGGCCACCAGCGCAATGCCGGCCACGCCGGTGCCGATCTTGCCGGCGATTCCTTGGTTCAGGGGTTTCATCGGAAATACTCCTCCGTTGCGGGAACGTTCAGGCTGCCTTGCGGCTGTTCAGCACCACATGCGTGGCGGTCAGCGCCACAATCATCACGCCGGCGTAATAGGCCAGGTCTGCGAGGTCAAGGACGCCGCGGCGCATGGACTCGAAGTGGCGCAGGAAGCTGCACTGCGCGACAACGTCCGCCAGCGCCGGCCACCAGCCGGAGAACAGGCGGATCAGCGGGTCAAAGCCGGCCAGGTTGAATACCAGGCAGACGACGAGCGCCAGCACGAAGCCGACCACCTGGCTGCGGGTCATGGCGGAGGTCAGCGTCCCGACCGCCACGCACGCGCCGGCGAGCAGGAACGACCCCAGGTAGCCGGCAAAGGCCACGCCGAGGTCCAGGTCGCCGCCCAGCGCGAACAGCGTCGTGGGGATGATCGTGACCGTGAGCGCCAGGGCGATGCCGATGAAGGCCCAGGCCGCGAGGAACTTGCCGACAATGGCCTGGCCCAGCGTGACCGGCAGCGTCAGCAGCAGCTCGATCGTTCCGGTGCGGCGCTCCTCGGCCCACAGCCCCATGGTCGCAGCCGGCACCAGCAGGAGGTAGACCCACGGATGCCAGAGGAAGAAGACCATCAGGTCGGCCTGGCGCCCCTCGTAGTACTGCCCGAACAGGAACGTCAGGGTGTTGACCAGCAGCAGGAAGGCCACCAGGAACACGTACGCCACCGGCGAGTTGAAGTAGTTGCGGAACTCGCGGCGGAAGATGGTCCAGACAATGCTTGGCTTACGCATGGCGCGGCGCCTCCTCGGTCATGGTGAGCGTGCGGAAGACTTCCTCGAGCCGCCCCTTCGGGTCGCGTGCCCGAAGCTCGGCCGGCGTGCCGTTGGCCACGATCCGGCCGCGGGCGATGATGATGGCTCGCGTGCAGACGGCGTCCACCTCCTCGAGGATGTGCGTGGAAACGATGATGGCCTTCTCGGCGGCCATGTCGCGGATCATCTGGCGCACCACGAACTTCTGGTTGGGGTCGAGCCCGTCCGTGGGCTCGTCCATCACCAGCACCGGCGGATCGTGCAGGATCGCCTGCGCAAAACAGGTCCGCTGCCGGTACCCCTTGGAGAGCGTCTCCACGGTCTGGTTGCGCACGGTTTCGAGCCGGCTCTTCCGGATGGCAGCCTCGACGCGGTCGCGGCATTCCGAGCCGCCAAAGCCGCGCACCTCCGCGGTAAAGGTGAGGAATTCCGTCACGGTCATCGCGTGGTAGCTCGGCGCGTTTTCCGGCAGATAGCCGATGCAGCGCTTGGCGCCGACCGGGTCTGACTGGATGTCGTGCCCGCAGATGGTGGCCGTGCCGCCGGTGGGGGGCAGAAAGCCGGTGATCATCCGCATGGTGGTGGTCTTGCCCGCGCCATTCGGCCCCAGGAAGCCCAGAACTTCACCCTTGTTTACGGTGAAGGAAACCCCCGAAACGGCCTGGATGGAGCCGAAACTTTTTCTGAGTTCGCTGACTGTCAGCATGCTTGTCCTCTCATCGTCTGTTGGCGTGCACCAGAGCCGGATGCTCCGGACACGTGTGGCCGAAACCATGTGTGCTTCGCGCGCGGTCCCGGCAAAACCGGTGTCTGGCACGCGCGTTGAAAGGTAGCAGAAAGCGTGCCAGTTGCGGAAGGCGATTCGTTTGCGTTCTCACCTCGTGAACCGTTCTTGTCGCCGTCATCGTCCACCGGCAACCCAACGAATGAACACGTCAAGGACACCGAGCGCACAGAGCCACAGAGAAATACCTGGCCGCAGCCGAATGAAATTCCCTCTGTGCTCTCCTTCTTTCTCTGTGACCTCTGTGTCCTTCCACCGGAATCGCTCCGGCTAGTACGGCAGCGCGTGCTCCTTGATCTTACGCTGGATGGTGCGGCGTGAAAGGCCCAGCTTCTCGGCGGTGAGGGTGCGGTTGCCCTGGCAGCGGCTGAGCGACTGCTCCAGCACCTGTTTTTCGATCTCGGCCAGGGTCATATTGTCCGGCGTGTAGAAATCGCCGCCCGCTGCCGGACGCCCGGCCGCGCCGGCCGGCAGGCTCAGCACGCCGGCGGTCAGCGTGTCGCCCGGGGTGAGGAGCACGGCTGACTCCAGCACGTTGCGCAGCTGGCGGATGTTTCCCGGCCAGTCATAGGCCAGCAGCCGCTCGTAGAGCGCGGGGTCCACGCGGCTGATGGCGCGATGGTGCTCCTCGATCGCCCGGGCGATGAAGCGCTCGGCGAGCGGCCGGATGTCCTCGCGGCGGCGCCGCAGCGGGGGGATGGTGACGGTGACCACGTTGATGCGGTAGAGAAGGTCCTCGCGGAACTTTCCCTCGGCTGCCAGCTCGGGCAGGTCCTTGTTGGTTGCCGAGACCAGGCGCACGTTTACCTTGAATGGCTGCTGCCCGCCGATGCGGCGGATCTCGCGCTCCTCGATGGCGCGCAGCAGCTTGACCTGAACGGCGGCCGGCGCGTCGCCGATCTCGTCCAGGAAGAGCGTGCCGCCGTCGGCGCGCTCAAAGGCACCCTTGCTCTGCGCCACGGCTCCTGTGAACGACCCCTTTTCGTGGCCGAACAGCTCCGACTCCAGCAGTGATTCGGCAAAGGCGCCGCAGTTGACCGCCACGAACGGACTGGATGCGCGCCGGCTGTCCACGTGCAGCGCCTTGGCCACCAGTTCCTTGCCGGTGCCGCTTTCGCCCTGGATCAGCACCGTGGCGGTGGTGTCTGCCAGCGCTTCAATCTGGTGCAGCACGGTCTGCATGGCCGGCGACTCGGCCACCATGGCTGTGGCGGTGAAGCGTGAACGCACGGAGGCCGAAAGCTGGTCCACCTGCCGCCGCAGGCGGCTGGTTTCGGAGGCGCGCCGCAGCTTGGACTGCAGGTCGTCGAGGTCCAGCGGCTTGGTGATGTAGTCGTAGGCGCCGGTGCGCATGGCCCTGACGCTGGAATCCACCGAGCCGTAGGCGGTCATGACAATGACCGGCACGTCGCGGTCGAGGCGCTGCACGCGATCGAGAACCTCGATGCCGTCCAGATCCGGCAGCACCAGGTCGGTCAGCACCACGTCGGGCGTACGCTCGCGGAAGCGCTCCACGCCGTCGCGGCCGCAGACGGCCAGCGTCACCTCGAACCCGGCGTCTGCCGCCACGTCGGACACGGAGCGCGCGCCGTCGGGGTCGTCTTCGATGATGAGGATGGTGGGCTTCATGGGAACTCTTTGGGTGGGGGGTGGATGGTGGCTGGCGGATGGCCGGATGCAGGTGGTTGTGCGGGGGGCTCTGGTTTTTCCCCTACACCTGCCACCTTCCACCCTGATCCGGCTGCCAGCCTCAGCGTGATCCGTATCACGGTGCCGCCGCCCTCGCGCGGCAGGGCCGCAATTTCGCCGCCGCATTTGCGGATGGCGGTTCGTGCCAGGAAGAGGCCGAGCCCGGTGCCGCCGGGGCGCGTGGTGACAAACATGTCGAAGATGCGCCGCCGCTCCGGAGCGGGAATCCCCGGGCCGCGGTCCCGGATGTCCAGCAGGATTCGCCCGCCTTCGTTGTGGGCGTCGATCTCCACACGGCCGTTGGCGGGCGAATGCTGGATGGCATTGACCAGCACATTCAGCAGCGCGCGCCGCAGCGCGAACGGCGAAGCCAGCACGCGCGGCGGCGCTTCCGTCCATAACGTGGCCGCAGTCACGCCGGCCTGCTCGCAGCGCGGCGTCAGGGTCTCCAGGCACTCCCGGACACATTCCGCCAGGTCGACCGGCTCGCGCGCTTCCTCGGCCGGCCTGGCCAGGTAGAGAAACTCCTGGAAGACCTTGTCCATGCGCTCGACGGTGCGGTTGATGCGTCCGCCCAGCTCCATCATCCGTTCCGGGCGGGCGCCCTCGGCGCGACCGGCCTCCCGCTCGAGCATCTGCGCGTCCAGGCGCACGGAGGACATGGGGTTGCGGAAATCGTGCACAATGCCGTTCGCCAGCATGCCGGAGAAGGCGAGATGCTCCTCCTGGTTGCGGCGCTCAGCCCAGGCGCGGTCGCGGCGCACAATCCAGACGATCAGCAGCAGGCAGGCGCCGAACGCCGCGGCCAGCGTCAGCACCGAGAGGCGGAAAAGAGAGTTGATCGCCTGCGCGGCGGCCAGTTCCTCCTGGTCCACGGCCGTGTTGCGCAAGCCGACCTCGACCTCGACCTGGCCGGCATTCCGGGGGAGCGTCACCTCGCGCCGGAACACCATGACCGGCACCTCCGCCCCGCCAAGTTCCAGCACCTGCTGTGCCACGCTCGCGTGAATCGTCATCGGGCCGTTTGTCCCCCGAAGCGGCAGGCTGTCGCTTCCGGCCAGGGACGTTGCCTGGCGATTGATGAGCGTGACGCCGTCGCGCGAAATGGAGACGAACTGGAGGTTGCGCTGCGCGGCATGAAAGCCGTTGACCAGTTCATAAAAAACCTGCCACTGCTCGGGTGACAGGGGCGCGGGGCAGAGCGGACTTACCTCTGCCAGATAATCTGCCATCTGCCCTCCCTGGTCGAGCACGGTGCGGGTGGCCATGGCGCGTACCGCCTGATCATGCATGCGCTTGAGGTACCAAAGCCCGAGGCCGGAAGCACACGCAGCTGCCAGCAGCACCATTGCCGCCCAGAAAATAAGCGGCAGGTGCGCCCTTCGTTTTGCCATGCGTAACATCATTTTGTTCAGGTAACCTAGAGCAAGGGATGTGCCGTTCTTAAATGTGCTCGTGATCGCGTGTTTCGTCAAGCCAAACGCGACAAGTTGTCGCACCTGGCCGACACGTTGTCGCATCTGCGGCACACTCTGTTTGCTGATCAGGCGCAAGACCGAGGAAAACCGCGGCCAAGGGCTGCGCGCGGGCGCATGGCAGAGTTGACGGGGAAGCCGGCGGGCTCAACTGTAGCGCGCCGCTGTGCGGCGCGGCCTGCCGCTGGACTCGCTCTGCCGCGGCGCGGCGCGCCGCGCTACAGTGTGATTTGTGCGATTTCAGTGGCAGGTGTGGCCGAAGAATGATTAGACCGTCAACTCTGACATGCGCCCGCAGAGCGCCAGGCAAGTGGAACTTCAAAATGGATATTTGCATTTGGCTTGCTTCCTGCTGTTTTATTCGGCGGGCAATTCTGTCAAAGGGGTAGCATGCTGTTTCGCGACAAACGCTTCTGGCTCATCCTGAACACGCTCCTGGCAGCGGGAATCGTGGCGCTGGTGGCATGGTTGCTTGTTGACCACTGGCAGTCCCGGGGGGCTCCGGCCGCACGTGATGCGGCGGTTGCGCCGGGCAGCTCTTCGGCGGTGCGGCGCGAGGTGGATGCCGGCCGCGTAGGCGTGCGGCCGGTTTCTTTTGCGCGGAATGCGCTTTCGTCTGAAGCCCCGGAAGTCTGGCGGATGCGCGGCATGCAGCCGCAGGAGTGGGCTCGTCTACCGGCGTCGCCGGGCATGGACATGGCCGAGACTCCGGAGGGGTTCCTGCTGACCTTCAGCCTGCCGGGCGTCCGGAACGAGGATGTCCGGCTCACCATGACTGGCCGCGTGGTGACCGTGCACGCGGTGGTGCGCGACCCGCACGGCAATCAGGTCGGCGGCATGGAGCGCCGCGTGCTGCTCCCCCGGGCGCCCGGGGATCCGGCCGGGTACAAGGCCTTTTACACCAACGGCGTGCTGCGCATCTGCGTGGCCAAGTAGCGGGGGCATGGGACGTATGGGACCTATGGGACCTATGGGATTCACGATATTCCCATACGTCCCAACCGTCCCATACGTCCCATCCGTCCCATAGGTCCCATACGTCCCATGCCCCCGCCAATTACCCCAGCGCCGTGCGCAGCTCCCGCACCGTATCCGCCACGCGTGCGGCTGCGGTGCCGTCCGCACCGTGCTCGGCCACGATCCTGACCAGCGCGCTGCCAACCACCACGCCATCCGCGATCCCGGCCAGCTGGCGCACGTCGGCCGCAGTGCTGATGCCAAACCCCAGGCAGACCGGCAGCGGCGTGAGGGCCTTGAGGCGGGACGCGAGCTGCCGGATGCGCTCGCAGTCGAGGGTGCCGGTGCCGGTCACGCCGGTGCGCGTGATCAGGTAGAGGAACCCGCCGGCATCCCGCGCGATCTCCGCCATGCGTTCGCCCGGCGTGGTCGGCGCAAGCAGCCGGATCAGCGGCAGGTCGTGTCCCGCCAGCGCCGGGCGCAATTCGTCCGCTTCCTCCGGCGGCAGGTCCACAATGAGCAGCCCGTCCACGCCGGCAGCCGTGGCCTCCTTCGCCAGGCGCTCAAGCCCGAAGCGGAGCAGGGGGTTGTAGTAGCTGAACAGCACAATCGGCACATCCGGAGCCGTGGCCCGCACGCGGCGCGCCAGCTCGAGGACGCGGGAGACGGTCATGCCGCTGCTGATCGCGCGGGCCGATGCCAGCTGGATCACCGGCCCGTCGGCCGTCGGGTCCGAGAACGGAACTCCGAGCTCCAGCACATCCAGTCCGGCGGCCACGGCCCCCTGCAGGATGGCCAGCGAGGTGTCGAAGTCCGGGTCGCCGGCGGTCAGGTAGCCGACCAGCGCGCGGCGGCGCTGCCGGGCGAGCTGGTTGAAGGTGGTGGTGAGGCGGTTCATGGGGAGTTGCTTCCAGGGAGTTCAGCTGGCAACAGCGGACGGCAAAGGTTGATGAACGCGCGCGACTGGCTGACGATCTCGGCCGCGTCGCTTGCGTTGAACCGCAGAGAGGTTGTGTAATCACCGGCCTCGCGCTGGCTTGCGAGCTGCCCCAGCAAAGTCGTGGCTTCGACTGGCAATCGTTGCGTGCGCACAAAATGCAGTCCCACCAGCTGGATCATGCCGCGGTGGGATCGGCTCTCCAGTCCCTGCGTGAACAGGAGCGCGCGCGCCCAGTGATAGGCGGCATAATAGGCGCGGGAGACCGCGTCGTTGAAGAGGCCGAGCCGCAGCAGTTCCTCTGCGGCGCGCAAGGCTTCCGTGCCCTTCGCCATTTCTTCGCGTGCATTGGCGTTTTCGTTGGCTTGTGTCATATCGGCATTCCATCGCGTTTGACTTCGGCGGCAAACAGGCGCTCCCGGTCGTGCAGGCGCTGAAAATCCGCCGCGGTCAGCGTGACGGCGGAGAGGAGGATGCCGGATCCGAGGATGCCCAGGTGGTTGGCGCGCTCGGCGATCCAGGCGCGGTCCTCCGTGGTGACGGCATCCAGCAGCACGAGGATATCCACATCCGAATCCTCCTGCCAGTCGCCGCGCGCCGCGGAACCGTACAGGCGGATGCCGTGCAGGCGCGTGCCGAAATGCATGCGCACCTCGCCCGCAAATGCGCGCGCGCAATTCCGGACATCCTCCAGGCGCTGCGCGACCTGGTTCCAGTCCGTTGTGATGGGAGCCTGCTGCATGGCGGAATGATATGGTTTCCGGTGTTGTGTTTCCAGCATCACGTTGCCGCGCGTTACAGGCCCATCTTCTCAATCGTCGCCAGTGCATGCGCCAGATCCTTGTCGCCGCGGCCGGAGAGGCAGGCCAGGATCACGTCGTCGGGCTTGCGCTTCGCCGCCTCCTGCATGGCGGCAGCGACGGCGTGCGAACTCTCCAGCGCCGGGATGATCCCCTCGAGGCGCGCCAGCAGCTGGAAGGTCTGCAGCGCGGTGCGGTCGTCGATCGACACATAGCGCACGCGCCCGATCTCCTTGAGAAACGCGTGCTCTGGTCCCACGCCGGGATAGTCGAGCCCGGCCGAGACGGAGTGCGCCTCCTGCACCTGGCCGTCGGCGTTCTGCAGCAGGTATGATTTTGTGCCGTGCAGCACGCCCACGCTCCCTTCGCCCAGCGTGGCGGCGTGGAGCCCGGAGGCGATCCCGTGCCCGGCCGCCTCGACGCCGACAATATCCACCGGGTCGTCCAGGAACGGGTAGAACAGCCCCATGGCGTTGCTGCCGCCGCCGACGCAGGCCACGAGCTGGTCGGGAAGCCGGCCGATGGCGTCGATCATCTGCAGGCGCGCCTCGTCGCCGATCACGCGCTGGAAGTCGCGCACGAGCACCGGGTAGGGGTGCGGCCCGGCCACGGTGCCGATGACGTAGAAGGTGTCCTCCACCGCGCCCACCCAGTAGCGCATGGCTTCGTTCATGGCGTCCTTGAGCGTGCCGAGGCCGGAGGAGACCGGCACGACTTCAGCCCCGAGCAGCTTCATGCGGCTGACGTTCGGCGCCTGGCGGCGGATGTCCTCCACGCCCATGAACACCTTGCACGCCATGCCGAAGCGCGCCGCCACCGTGGCCGTGGCCACGCCGTGCTGGCCTGCGCCGGTCTCGGCAATGATGCGGCGCTTTCCCATGCGCCGCGCCAGCAGCCCCTGGCCGATGGTGTTGTTGATCTTGTGCGCGCCGGTGTGCGTCAGGTCCTCGCGCTTCAGGTAGATGCGCGCGCCGCCCGCGTGCGCGGTCAGGCGCGCGGCAAAGTCCACAGGCGTCGGGCGGCCGACGTAGTCCCGCAGCAGCGCGCGGAATTCCGCGAGGAACGCCGGGTCGGCCATGGCCGACTGGCGCGCTGCGTCGAGTTCAATCAGCGCCGGCATCAGCGTCTCGCCGACATAGCGCCCGCCGAATGCGCCGAAGTGGCCGCGGGTGTCGGGGTGTCGCCCGATGAGAGGTGGGGTGTTCATGCGTGGTCCTTGACGGTATTGTTTCTTTCAAATTTGCGTGCTCGGGTACCTCGGTTGCCGGTTGGCCTCCTGACGCCAATCATCGGGTGTCAGATTGAGTTGCAGCCCTGCATTCTGCTTGTGAGTTTGCCTGGACATGGCACGGGTTCTATCGGGACACTACGTACGTGCCGCGCGTTTCCGCGACGGCCATTGCGCGTGCGGGCTCCTTTATCGGCATGCGTCCTTCGACGATATGTTTGACTTCGATGTCCTCGTCAATTTCAGGCCAATGGAGCATCCGTCCTCCGGCGCATACCTCGAAGTGCTCCCGTTTGCACGGAATCGCCATATCCAGCCGGGGGAAACAGTGAAAGGGCACGAAAATTTGCCGTCCGTCAGAAAGACAGACGCTAAACCCTTTGCTTCCGATGATGAGTCCCACAGCCCGAACTTCCGATGTGGTTGGTTTCTTACGCGAAGTGATCATGCCATTTTTCCCGAATTCGTGATTCGTTTTCTTTCACAAGGTGGAGCAATTCCCGATTCTCGTGCGGCCTAAACTCCGACCATGCCACCCGCAATGGCGATAACCACATTTTGGCGCTGAAATCTCCGCGCCGTACATGTACGTGGATTGGTTCAGAGCCATCGAAACTCACGAAAAACAATCTGTATCCCTTGATTTGAATGATGGTTGGCATCGTGTCAAAACCTCGGCATAAGCAATGTTTACGATGAACCTTCCATGCTCGTTTGTCAATAAATGCGCCACAGTATGTCCGGCGGCCCGTCTTCCTTCCAAGTTTCAGGCCTTTCCCTGCCGTGTTGCGATTACGTTCTGGTGCCGGTCATGCGCCTCGCGCAGCAGTCTTTCGGTGGTGTCCCAGCCGACACAGGCGTCGGTGATGGAGACGCCGTAGCGCAGCTGCGCCGGGTCGGCGGGGAACGGCTGGCTGCCGGGCTCGAGGAAGCTCTCCAGCATGAACCCCACGATGGAGCGGTTGCCCGCCTCGAGCTGCGCGAGGATGTCGCGCAGCACGCCGGCCTGGCGCTCCGGCTGCTTCTCGGAGTTGCCGTGGCTGCAGTCGATGATGATCGAGGGCGGAAGGTTTGCCTTGCGCAGCGCTTCTTCCGCCCGGTGCACGGAGGCGGCGTCGTGGTTCGGCGTCTTGCCGCCGCGCAGCACGAGGTGCGGGTGGGGGTTGCCGGAGGTGGCAAACACCGCCGGCAGGCCGGCCTCGGTGAAGCCGAGGAAATGGTGCGGGCTCTGCGCCGCCTGGATGGCGTTGAGCGCCACGTCGATGCTGCCGTCCGTGGCATTCTTGAACCCGACCGGCGTGGAGAGCCCGCTGGCCAGCTCACGGTGCGTCTGCGACTCGGTGGTGCGCGCGCCAATGGCGGTCCAGGCGATCAGGTCGCCGATGTACTGCGGCGTGAGGGGGTCGAGCGCCTCGGTGGCGACCGGGAGGCCCAGCGCGTTGACCTCCAGCAGGAAGCGCCGCGCCATGTGCAGTCCCTCGTCCACGCGGAAGCTCTCGTTCAGGTACGGGTCGTTGATCAGCCCCTTCCACCCGAGCGCCGTGCGCGGCTTCTCAAAGTAGACGCGCATGACCACGCAGATCGCGTCGGCGATCTGCCCGGCGAGAGACTGGAGACGGTGCGCATACTCGGTTGCGGCCTTCAGGTCGTGGATGGAGCAGGGGCCCACGATAGCCAGCAGGCGCGGGTCCTCGCGGTCCAGAATGCGCTCGATCGTGTCCCGCCCGCGCACCACGACGCGCTGCGTGGCAGGTGTCTGCGGCAGGTGGTGGCGCAGCTCGTAGGGCGTGGACAGGGTGGTGACCGACTGGATGTTGACGTTGTTGATGCGGTGGGTGCTCATGGGTCCCAGATTTCAGATTTGCGATTTCAGATTTGCGATTTGAAATACCCGCCCGCGGCTGGTGGCTCCGGCCGCGCGCACCGCAGCAATGAAGGCCGCGACCCGGGCCAGGTCCTTGCTGCCCGGGGCGGATTCGACGCCGGTGCTGACGTCCACCGCAGACGCGCCGGAGGCGAGCAGCGCCTGTGCCACGTTGGCCGGATCGAGCCCGCCGGCCACGGCGAACGGCCGGAGCTCCCGCAGCACGGCCGCGTCCGCCCAGTTCCAGGCGGCGCCGTTTCCGCCCGGCAGCGCGCCGCGTCCGCATTCGACCAGCAGGCCGACGGCAGGCGGCAGGGTGCACGCCTGCGCCAGCAGCTCGGCGCCTGAGCTGCGCAGCACCTGCACGACGTGCAGCCCGTGGCGGGTGAGCCGAGCGTAACGATCACCGGGCAGGACGGTGTGCAGTTGCACGGCATCCAGGCCGGCCTGCGCGGCGATGCGCGCAATCTCTTCCGTGTCCTGGTCCACGAAGACGCCGACTTTGGCCACGTGCGGCGGCAGGCGCGCCGTGATGGCACGCGCCTGCGCCGGCTGGATGTTTCGCGGGCTCGGCGGGTGGAAGACCATGCCGATGGCGTCGGCGCCGGCGTCGGCGCAGGCCAGGGCCATGGCCGGCGACAGGAGGCCGCAGATCTTGATCCCGATGTGCGGCGGGGTCATGGCCGACCACCTGCCGTAACCATGGCGCGGAGCAGTGCGGCCGGGTCCGGCGCGCGCACCAGCGCCTCGCCAACGAGGAAGCAGGTGACGCCCGCGGCAACGGTGTTGTGGATTTCGGCCACGCCGTCGATCCCGCTGGCAGCCACAATGATCATGTCCGGGTTGAGCGTTCGGGCAATGCGGCCTGCGCGCTCCGTGTCCGTGGCAAAATGCGACAGGTCGCGGTTGTTGATCCCCACGAGGCGCGCGCAGAGCTGGTTGGCGCGCACGGCCTCGGCCTCGCTGTGGATTTCCACCAGCACGTCGAGCCCGATCTCCCGCGCGAGCAGGTAGAGCGACTGCAGCTCGGCGTCCGTGAGCATCCGGACGATCAGCAGGATGGCGTCCGCCCCCATGGCCGCGGATTCATACACCTGGTAGGGGCTGAGGATGAAATCCTTGCGCAGCACCGGCAGCCGGGTGGCGGCGCGTGCCGCGGCCAGGTCTTCCGGCGACCCCTTGAAGAAGGCGCGCTCGGTCAGCACGGAGATGGCGGAGGCTCCGCCGGCCGCGTACGCGCGGGCCAGGGCGGCCGGGTCGAGCCCGGGGCCGATGTCGCCCTTGGACGGCGAGGCGCGCTTGATCTCGGCGATGATGTGGATGCGGTGCGGCATGGCCAGTGCCGCCACAAAGCCGCGGTAGTCGCGTCGCGCCCGGGCGGTGTCCTGCAGGCCGGCCAGCGGCACGTGCGCCATGGCCGCCGCGATTTCCTGCTGCTTGTGTGCGACGATTTTCTGGAGGAAGTCAGGCATGTGCGAGGCCTTCGGCTGTTGTTTGACAGCGCAGGTGGCCCGGGCGCTCCGCGCACGGGCGACGATTGAAACCTTCCCTGGCATGCGGCTGCCCGTGCGCGGAGCGCCCGGAGCATCCGGTTGCGGCACGGTCGCATGATTTGCCGGGCTTCATCACTCAGTTTCCCTTGCTTGCGCGCACCAGCTCCTGCAGCTTTCCTGCCGCCGCGCCGCTGTCAACGGCCCGGGCGGCCAGCTCGAGACCGGCGACGATGTCCGGCGCGCGGCTGGCGGCCACCAGGGCGGCGGCGGCATTCAGCAGCACCAGGTTGCGGCGCGCGCCTTTCTCGCCGTTGAGCACGGCCGTCAGGATCGCGGCATTGGCAGCCGCGTCGCCGCCTGCCACATCTGCCGCGCGGGCTCTTTCGCCAAAGTAGCGATCCGGATCCAGATCGTAGGTCTTGACCACCCCTTTGTCCAACTCGGAAATGCGGGTGGCGGCGCAGGTGGTCAGCTCGTCCATGCCGTCATGCCCGTGCGCCACAAAGGCGCGGCGCGTGCCGAGCAGGCGCAGGGCGTGGGCGAACATCTCGGTCAGCTCCGGCGCATACACCCCGAGGAGCTGGCAGGTGGCGCCGGCCGGGTTGGCCAGCGGGCCGAGCAGGTTGAAGATCGTGCGCACGCCCAGGGCCTTGCGCACCGGCATGGCGTGGCGCATGGCGGCGTGGTAGCGCGGCGCAAAGAGGAAGGCGATGCCGATTTCATTCAGCGCCTGTTCCATGATTTCCGGTTCAGCTTCGATCTTCACGCCGAGCTGTTCCAGCACATCGGCGCTGCCACAGCGGCTGGAAACAGAGCGGTTGCCGTGCTTGGCCACGGCCACGCCAGCGCCGGCTACGACAAAGGCGGTGGCAGTGGACACGTTAAACGTGCCGCTGTTGTCGCCGCCGGTGCCGCAGGTGTCCACCACGATCTGCCCCGCGGGCTGCACGCGCACCGCCCGGCGCCGCATGGCGCGCGCCGCGCCGGCAAGCTCCTCCACGGTCTCGCCCTTGGTGGCCATCGCGGCCAGGAAAGCGGCGATCTGGATTTCGGAGAGCGCGCCGGAAAGGATGGCGTCAATGGCCTCGGCGCTTTCGTCAGCGCTGAGATTGTGACGGCGCATGAGCCGGGTCAGGAGGGTTTTGTAGTCCATGGTGGGTGCTCTTCCGGCAGCGTGGTCAGCAACGTGCCTGTGGCGGATCGCGCTGCGGGGCAGCGCTCCTACTCTGCGAGAAATGATTTGAATGGTAGGAGCGCTGCCCCGCAGCGCGATAAATCATGGTTGTAGCGGCATACGCATCCCCATCTTCAAAAAATTGCGCAGCAATTTTTTGCCCATGGGGGTCATGATGGACTCCGGGTGGAATTGAATGCCTTCGGTGGGGTGGCTGCGATGGCGGAGGCCCATCACTTCGCCATCCGCGGTGCGCGCCGTGACGATCAGTTCCGGCGGCAGGGAGGCCTCCTCCACGGCCAGCGAATGGTAGCGCATGACCGTGATGGGCTTGCTGATGCCGTCGAACACGCCCTTGCCGTCCGTGGTGATCTCAGAAGTCTTGCCGTGCATCAGGCGCTTGGCATGCACGACCCGGCCGCCAAAGGTCAGGCCAATGGCCTGGTGGCCCAGGCAGACGCCCAGCAGCGGCACGCGCCCGGAGAAGGTGCGGATGACATCGCAGCAGATGCCGGCCTGCTCGGGGCGGCCAGGCCCCGGCGAAATCACGATGGCGTGCGGCGCAAGCGCCGCCACGTCCGCCACGGTCAGGGCGTCGTTGCGCACGACGCGGATTTCGGCGGCCATTTCACGCAGGTACTGCACGAGGTTGTAGGTGAACGAGTCGTAGTTGTCGATCATTAGGATCATGAATAAAACTCCTTTTCGATCTGGAACTCAGCCAGCCGCACGGCTGGCTGAGTTCCAGATCGAAATATTACGTGTATTCCTTGGGTAGAACCGATCCGCTGTGCAGCAGGTCCAGCGCGCGGGCCACTGAGCGCATCTTGTTGACGGTCTCCACGCGCTCTTTCTCCGGGTCGGAGTCGGCTACGATGCCGGCGCCGGCGCGCACGGTCAGCCGGCCGTGCGCCATGGCGGCGGTGCGGATGCAGATGGCAAAATCCATGTTGCCGTCGAACCCGAGGTAGCCGACCGCGCCGCCGTAGGGCCCGCGCGGCTCCGGCTCGAGTTCGGCGATCAGCTCCATGGCGCGCACCTTGGGCGCGCCGGAAAGGGTGCCGGCAGGAAACCCGGACTTCAGCAGGTCAAACGCGTCGTGCCCCGGCTCCAGGTCGGCTGTGATGTTGGAAACCAGGTGCATGACGTGGGAGTAGCGCTCCACGACCATGAGGTCGGTGACCTGCACGGTGCCCGGCAGGGCCACGCGGCCGAGCTCATGCCGGCCGAGGTCCACGAGCATGAGGTGCTCGGCGCGCTCCTTTTCGTCCTTGAGCAGTTCGTCGGCCAGGGCGCGGTCCTCCTGCTCGGTGGCGCCGCGCGGGCGCGTGCCGGCAATGGGGCGCAGGCAGGCCGTGCGGCTTTCGAGGCGGATCATGGTTTCGGGCGAGGAGCCGACCAGAAAACGTCCGCCGAGCTTGAGAAAATACAGATACGGCGAAGGGTTGACAAACCGCTGCGCGCGGTAGAGACCGACAATGTCCTCCGGCGCCTCACAGACAAAACTCTGCGAGAGCACGGTCTGGATCACGTCGCCTTCGTAGATGTGTTTTTTAATGGCTTCGACGCCATCGCGGTAGGCCTGCTCCGGGATGTTCGCCGCGGGCTTGCAGTTGCGGGCGGCGGTGCGATGTTTCTTCTCGGGTGGCGGGGGTGTGCGGAGTGTGGCCAGCAGCCCGGCCACGCGGCGGCAGGCGTCGTCGTAGAGCTGATCCGGATCAGCTCCCGGCGCGGCGAACGCCAGCGCGAGGAGCGTGAGCGTGTGGCTGACATTGTCAAACACGAGCAGGGCATCCGGGATCATGAAGTCGGCCAGCGGTTCTTCTGCTGGCAGGCGGTTGGGCACGCGCGGCTCGAAGAAGCTGGCCATTTCGTAGGCGATGTTGCCCACCAGTCCGCCGCAAAAGCGGGGGAGTTCGGGCAGCGCGGCCAGCGTGTAGCGCGCCAGCAGGCTGCGCAGCGTGGCCAGCGGGTCGCCGTGATGGCGCGTGCGGGTTTCCTGGAACCCTTCGCGCACCACGACATCGTCGCGGAAAACCGTTACGCGCGCATGGGCGGAAACGCCCATGAAGCTGTAGCGCCCCCAGCGTTCGCCGCCCTCGGCGCTCTCGAACAGGAAAAGGTTTTCAGCGCCCGGCTCGAAGCGTGTGAGCACGGAGACCGGCGTTTCGCTGTCTGCCAGCACGCGCACGCCCACGGGCACGACATTGGCGTGCTGCAGTGCGGCGCGGAACTGCTGGCGATCCGGGAACGAGTTCAGGTACATGGCTTGCTCCAGTGGCGTCCCTGCGGGACGCCGTGGCGGCAGGGATTTCGGCTGCAGGCCTGGCCCGTCCGACATGTTTCTTTATACAGAAACACCGGGTGGAAGTCAACCGCGTGTTTTTACGGCGCCAGACGACAGGGATGTCTTGCCGAGGCGTCCGCGCTGGATTCGCTGAGCGCGAAGCGGTCGTCATGGCCATGTTCGGCGATCGGGGCGGAAGTGGATGAGCAAAAAATCATTTGCCTGCCAGCAGCGCCTCGACCTGAACGCGGCGGGCGAGGGGGATGATCCAGTCGCGGTAGATGGCGGCCACGCGGTTGGGAAAGCTGGCGGACAGACCGTCGGGCGGCAGTTCGCGCGCGGCGGTCACGGCGCGTGCGATGACCTGCTCTTCGACGGCCGGCTGGGTGATGGCCTTTTCGAGTTCCCCGGCATCGCGCGCCTGGATCAGGGCGCGAAAGTGCGGCGTCTGCCCGGCGGCCTTGGCTCGTGCAATCGCCAGTGCCACGCGCAGGCGCCGCCGCACCGCATCCACCAGCACACCATCGGCGGCGGCGCAGTCGGCTGCGTTGTCCGCGTCGGTTTCATGGGCAGCGATCGTTTTTGCCACCAGACGCGCATAGTCGGCATAAACAAGCGCCGTGAGCGCGGCGTCGTCAAAGGCTGCGACCGGCGTGGCTGATGGCGCCGGACATGGTTGCGCAGGACAGCGGAAGCGGCTGCGCTGCGCCAGGGCCGCAACAATCTCGCGGTCAATCACGGCAACCTGGTCTCGAAGCTCGTTGAGTTGTGTGGCCATGGCAATCCGGGAGTCAGTATCCAGTGTTCAGTGTTCAGTGTTCAGTATCTAGTATCGAGTATCTAGTATCCAGAATTCACTGAACACTGAATACTACATTCAGACGCGCCTTGTCTTGCCATCTCCCAGCCCATAGCAGGCATACGAACTGATCGCGCGGCAGACCTGTGTCTGGCTGGCAAGGGCTTTGAGCGTGCGTCGCAGGGCCGGGTTGTTGGCCGCAGCATCCACTTCCACGAAGAAGCCGTAATCCCAGGCGCGGCCGGAGATGGGGCGGCTCTGGATGAAGGTCAGGTTCATGCCGTTGCGGTCGAATGGCGCCAGCGCGGCCAGCAGCGCGCCGGGACGGTCATGCAGGATCAGGTACAGGAGCGTGCGCGTCTGGGGGCGTCCGGCGTCCTTCAGCTTGGGAATCTTCAGCCGGGATGCGGCGGGCGAAGTCAACAGCAGAAACCGCGTGGCATTGCTGGCCATGTCCTGGATATCCTGCGCGAGCATGTGCAGATGGTGGATGCCGATGGCCGCCTGGTTGGCAATTGCGGCGACGTGCCGCTCCGTGGTGGCCCGGCGCGCAGCCTCGGCTGTGCTGGCAACCGGCACCAGATCCGCGTGTGGCAGGTGGCGCTGCAGCCATTGCTCGCACTGACCCAGTGCCTGCGGGTGGCTGTAGACGATGCGCACGTCACGGAGTGTCTTGATCTGCGCCCTGGCGGCGAGGTGGTTGTGGATCGGCGTGTCGAAGGCCTCCCGTACGACCACGTGGGTGCGCTGCGCCAGCAAATCCAGTGTCTGCGTCACCGGTCCCTCAACCGAGTTCTCGACAGGAACCAGGGCGGCATCCACTTCGGCCAGCGATTCTAGCACCTCCCGCAGCGTGCGGCAGGGGCGGGGGGTAAAGCGCGGGCCGAATCGCCGGATGCAGGCCTCGTGGGAGTGCGTTCCCTCCGGACCGAGAAATGCGACGGTTAGTTTCGGCATGGGACGCCCTTGAGAAGGTGTTCGGTGGCAGGTGTTCGGCGGCAGGTGTGCAAGCCCCGTAAGCGGAAATTTTCAAAGACATTTCTGCGGTTCGCTGGCTGTGCCGGTTGATTACAACAAAACAGGCCGGTGGCGTCAACGCATGATGTTGGGTTTTGCTGTCTGGGGAGGATTTACAGATGGAGACATGTTATGAGACAGGCATGGGTGTTTACAGGTTGCTCGCTTTTGGCTGGTGCAGCCATGGCGCAAAGCGTGGCGTCGATCCCTGTGAACGCCACGCTGGTGCGGGAGCCGATCTGGAAGAATTACGGCGGCACGATCCGGGATGCCAATGGGAATGTGACGCAGCTTCCCATGGAGGTCCCGTTCTTCCGCACGGTCAGCATCCATACCACGGTCTACGTGTCACTCGAGAACGTCAATACCGTGGTGGAGAAGATGCAGTCCCGGCGTGTGAATGGCAACTCGGACCTGATGGTTGCGTCTGCGGCCGGTGATGTCGAGTGGGTGCGCACGCTGCTTGGTAAAAACATGCTGGTGAATACAAAGAACATGTTCGGATCCACGGCCGTCATGGGCGCTGCCGCCGGAGGACATGATGAGATCGTCAAGCTCCTGCTGGCGCGCGGGGCACAGGTAAACATCAAAAACAGCCAGGGGTACACGGCGCTCATGCTGGCAGCAAAGAACGGCCAGGCGTCGACCGTGGAATTGCTGCTCAATAACAAGTCCGATCCAGATCTTGCTGATGCCGTCAACCGCACGGCGCTGATGTACGCGGTCAACGGCGGGCACGAGGAGGTCGTAAAACAGCTCATGGCCAAGGGGGCCAGGGCGGACTATACGGACCGCTCGGGCGTATCTCCCGTGGCTCTGGCATCCTCCCGCAAGGGCCGGGAAAATATTTTGATTCTGCTGACCCGGCTACCGGAGAAGTGAGGGGCGGGCGTCCCGACGCTGTCCGTGATGGCATTGGGTGGCGGCGGTGGGTTTCACCTTCGCGATGTTTCCGGCGGGCAAGTCGGCGGCCCCGTGCTGCCAGGTAGGGCGCGGGCGCTGCACGCGCCGCCTGCATGTGGTCGGCAACTGTCCTGCTGCTGCGGCGGGTCCGGCGGCCCCGCCCTACCTTGCCTTTCAGGCGCAAGTCAGGGATTCGCCCATGCGGCCAAGACAGGCGTTGTCAGGCTTGACGCTGCGCGCAAAGCGGCTATTCTGTATCTGACGGTTGGCTGATGTGATGCGGCGCCTGAAATGCGCCCAAGGGGAGGCGCATGGAATTTATTAACACCTGGTGGACTGGCTTGGAGCCGCTGACGCGGTGGTTCTTCGGCGTGGCCATCTTCTTCAGCATCTTTTTTCTCTGGCAGCTCATCATGTCGTTCGTGGGGCTGACCGGAGGGGACGGGGCGCTCGACTCGCATGTCGAAGGCACCGATGTCCATCACACCCCGAGCGATGCCGACGCCAGCGTGGCGGTGTTCAAGCTGCTGAGCTTCCGCTCCATCCTGGCATTCTTCACCCTCTTCTTCTGGAGTGGCGCGCTCAGTCTCCAGAATCACGCCTCGCTGGCCAGGGCGCTGGGGCTCGCCATGGTTTGGGGGCTGGCCGCCATGGTCGTGGTGGCCCTGCTGCTCTACTTGATGAAGCGCATGACGGAAACCGGCAACCTCCGGTACAGCACGTGCGTCGGCGCCGAGGCCACGGTCTACCTCGACATTCCCGCCGGCGGCGTGGGCGAGGTACGCATGCTCTGCAGCGGCGTCATGACGCATATGAAGGCGCGTGCCGCGGTCGATGGCGCCTTCAAGGCGGGCACAGCCGTGCGCGTCGTAAAGCTGCTCGGTCTCGACATGGTCGAAGTGACGGATACACGATCTCCAGTTAACAGCGAAGGAAAGGCGGTTGCGTCATGATTGAGTGGATCATTCTCGGTGTTGTGGTCGTGGTTGTTTTCATCACGGTTTCCAGTCGCTACAAGCGCTGCCCGTCGAACAAGATCCTTGTGATCTACGGCAAGACCGGCAGCGGCGCAGCCAAGTGCGTGCATGGCGGCGCGGCCTTTATCTGGCCGCTCATACAGGCGTATGACTACCTGGACCTTGAGCCGTTCGTGGTGCCGATCGACCTCTCCAACGCGCTCTCGCAGGAGAACATCCGCGTGAGCGTGCCGACCACCGTGACCGCTGCGGTTTCGAACCACTCGGGCGTGATGGAAAATGCTGCCGTCCGCCTGCTCGGCCTCAGCACACAGCAGATCCAGACGCAGGCGCAGGACATCATCATCGGCCAGATGCGCGCCGTGATCGCCACCATGAAGATCGAGGACATCAACCGCGACCGCCAGGCCTTCATGAGCAAGGTCAACGAGTCCGTGGCGATGGAACTCGAAAAGATCGGCTTGCTGCTGATCAACGTAAATATTCGGGACCTTGATGACGAGTCCGGTTACATCAAGGCGATTGGCCGCAAAGCCGCGGCCGAAGCCATCAACCAGGCGAATATCGACGTGGCCGATGCCGAGAAACTCGGCCAGATGGGCGTGGCCACGCGGCAGCGCGACCAGCGCGTCGCCGTTGCCGCTGCCACGGCGGACGCGGAGATTGGCGAGGCTGAGGCGCAGAGGAAGAAGCGCCAGCAGGTGGCCGCGGCCATGGCCGAGGCGCAGATCGGCGAGGCCAATGCGGACCGCAACAAGCGCCAGAACGTGGCCAAGCTTGATGCCGAGGCCGTGGGTTCGGAGACGGACGCCAATGCCAAGAAGGCTTCCTACCGCGCCAACCAGAAGGTCGTGGAGGAGGAGTCCCGCAACCGTGGCGAGACCGCAGCCAAGGAGGCTGACGGCGCCATCCGTGTGGCGCAGGAAATTGCCCAGAAGAAGGCCGAGGACGCCCGCGCGCTGCGCGAACAGTCGCGTCTGAATGCCGAGATCGTGGTGCCGGCGGAAGCGGAGAAGAAACGTGTCGTGATCGCGGCTGATGCCCAGCGCGAACAGTCCGTGCTGGTGGCCAAGGGGCAGGCGGATGCGGTGCTGTTGAAAATGACCGCCGAAGGGCAGGGCACCAAGGCGGTGCTCGACGGCAAGGCGGAAGGCTACCGCAACCTGGTGCAGGCGGCCGGCGACCCGCAGGTCACCACGGCACTGCTCCTGATTGAGCGCATGACCGAGATTGCCAACATCCAGGCCAAGGCCATCCAGACCCTGCCGATCGAAAAGATCATCGTCTGGGACGGCGGCGGCAGCGACGGCGGCGGTCTGGCCAACCTTGGCAAGAAGATCATGGGCGCGCTGCCGCCCATGCACGAAGTCGCCAAGCAGGTCGGCCTCGAACTGCCAGATTACCTCGGCAAGGTGGCTGGTGGGCGGCCGGAAAACAAGGCCGCCGCGTCCGATGCCAAGCCCAAGGCCTGACGGTTGGGCGGAGCCGCTGCCCCACTAACGGCGCGCGGCACGCGCGCCGTTAGGAGCGGTAGTTCGGCGCTTCCTTGATGATCTTGATGTCGTGCGGGTGGGCCTCGCGCACGCCGGCTGCGGTGACGCGGTACATGCGGCCGGTGCGCTGAAGGTCGGCGATGGTGCGGGAGCCGCAGTAGCCCAGCGAGGATCGCAGGCCGCCGCAATACTGGGTCATGATCTTCTTGACCGATCCGACCAGCGGCACGATTCCTTCGATCCCCTGGGGCACGAGGTTGTCGTCGGCCACGTTGTCCTGCGCGTAGCGCTGGCGGCTGCCGGTGCCCTCCTTCATGGCGGCCAGGCTGCCCATGCCTCGATAGATTACGTAGTGGCGCCCCTCGTGGATGATCTTTTCGCCGGGGCTTTCGTCCGTGCCGGCCAGCACCGAGCCGAGCATGACGGTGTCCGCGCCGGCGACCAGCGCCTTGGGCACGTCGCCGGAGTGCCGGATGCCGCCGTCGGCGATGACGGGGATGGATCCGCCGAGGGCGTTGGCCGCCTCGTAGACTGCGGTGATCTGCGGGATGCCGACGCCGCACACCACGCGCGTGGTGCAGATTGAGCCGGGGCCGATGCCGACCTTGACCGCATGTGCGCCGGCGTCGCGCAGCGCCAGCGCGCCTTCGCCCGTGGCCACGTTTCCGGCAATCACGTCGATGTCCGGGTAGTGCTTCACCACCCACTTGACCATGTCGATGATTCCCTTGGTGTGGCCGTGGGCGCTGTCCACCACGATCACGTCCACGTCCGCGGCGGCGAGCTGCTCGGCGCGGGCATGGTCGGACTGGCTGACGGCTGCGGCCACGCGCAGGCGGTGATGGCTGTCGCGGTTGTACAGGGGCTGGTTGTTCTCGACGAGCGTCTTGACGTCCGTGAAGCTGTACAGCCCGACCAGCTTCCCGTTGGCGTCCACCAGCGGGAGCTTGCCGAACTTGTTCTTCATCATCATGCGGCGGGCCTCTTCCAGCGTGGTGCCGGGGGGCGCGGTGACCACCTGCGTGGTCATGATCTCGCTCGCGCGCTGGCCCGGGTTCTCTGTGAAGCGCATGTCGCTGGAGGTGATGATGCCGACGAGCTGGTCCTGCGCGTCCAGGATCGGGAAGCCGCTGAAGGAGAGGCGGTGGCTGCTCCGGTAGTCCTGGATGTCGGCAATGGTGTCGGTGGCCCGGAAATAGACCGGGTTGCGGATGAGGCCGTTCAGGTGGTGCTTGACCGCGGCGACCTGCTGCGCCTGGATGTCGGCGGGGAGGTTCTTGTGGATCACGCCGATGCCCCCGAGCATGGCCATGCTGATGGCCATCTGCGACTCGGTCACTGTGTCCATGGCCGCGCTGACAAACGGGATGTTGATGTTGATGCGGGCGGTCAGTCGCGTCCCGAGCGAGGTGTGCTCGGGCAGAAAGTCGGCGTACTGCGTGACGAGCGTGACGTCGTCGAACGTCAGCCCCATGTTCTGAAACTGCGACATGAATTGCGCGACATGCGGGTTGATGTGCACAGGAGTCTCCAGTAATTGCCGTTGCCCAAAAACTTATAGCGCACTTCCGCGCAGGTGGCAATGCCGAATTCGATCCGTCCGGCGCGGCCGGCATCCCCAAATTCCACACGTTCAAACGTGTGGAATTTGGGGTGACAGGGCAAAGAGTTGCGTTGTCTCTTTTGATCGCAGTTCGTATCATCACGCCTTGTCGCTTGGCTCGTTCCATCACAAATGGGTTGTGGGGCAGGGAATGCGTGGGTTTCAAATCAAAGGTGGGTTCCGGGTGCGCGTCGGACTGGCGGCCCTGCTGCTGGCGGCTGCCGTGCCGTCGCTGGCAGACACTGCGGCCGATCTGCGCTTGCTGGACGACATCGAGCGCGCCGGCTTCGCGTTTTTCCGCGACGAAGCGCACCCGGTCACCGGCCTGGTCCCGGACGCCGCCTGCGCGGACGGATCGGGGAATGGCGGCGTGGCCAACGTGGCCGGCAGCGGCTTCGCGCTGGCCGCCTTCACCGTGGCCGATGCGCGCGGCTGGATGGCCCGCACCCAGGTGGTGTTGCGCGTGCGCGGGATGCTGCGCTTCCTGGCCACGCAGGCGCCGCACGAGCACGGCTTCTTCTACCATTTTCTGGACATGGAAACCGGCGCCCGTGCCTGGGAGAGCGAGGCTTCAAGCATCGACACCGGGTTACTGCTCTGCGGCGCGCTGACGGCCCGCCAATACTTCGGTGACCCTGAAATCAGCCAACTGGCCACCACGCTGTATGAGCGCGTAGACTGGCCGTGGATGCTGAATGGCCGGCAGACGCTGTGCCAGGGCTGGACACCGGAGAAGGGGTTCACGCGCTATCGATGGGAGGGGTATGCCGAGCACATGGGCATGTACCTGCTCGGCATCGGCTCGCCTACGTATCCGCTTCCCGCGGCCTGCTGGTCAGCCTGGCGCCGCGAGCCGGTCGGTACGTATGCGGGGCTGACTTTTATCGAATGCCCGCCGCTGTTCGCCCACCAGTATGCCCATGCGTTTGTAGATTTCCGCGGACAGCGCGATGCCGTTGCCGATTACTGGCGCAACTCCGTTTTCGCCACACTGGCGCAGCGGGAGATGTGCGCCTCGCTCCAGGCGGAGTTTCCGTATTACTCCACGAACCTGTGGGGGGTGACGTCCTCGCAGGCCGCCAGCGGCTACAAGGCCTGGGGCGGTCCGCCGCGCACCATGTTCACCAACGCCCTTGACGGCACGCTGGTTCCCTGCGCGCCGGGGGGCTCCATCCCGTTTGCGCCGCGCGAATGTTTGGATGCGCTGCGTGCCATGCAGACGCAGTTTGGCGACCGTATCTGGAAGAAGTACGGGTTTGTCGATGCTTTCAATCCGCATACCGGCTGGGTAGCGAATGACGTGCTGGCCATTGATACGGGCATCACGCTGCTGATGGCGGAGAACTACCGCAGCGGGCTGATCTGGGAGCGCTTCATGCGCAACGCGGAGGTTCGTGATGCCATGATGCGTGTGGGCTTCCAGCGCAGCGCCCTGACAAAGGGCGCCACCAGCAGCCTCTTTACCACGGCGCACCAGCGCTTCGATGCGCCACGGCAGGCGACGGCGCGTCGCCTGCCGTGTCCGGAAGAGAAGTGGAGCTGGCAAACCCTGGATGCGGCTTCGAGGGAGAGTGTTTTTGATGGCGACGGGGTTGTGTGGCTGCGCTTTGCCTTTGCCTGGGATGCGACCAACCTGCATTTTCGTGCCGAAGTTACGGACCCGGACGTGCGCAGCGAGATGCCGCCGCCGCTGATCTACAAGCAGGACTGCGTGGAACTGTTTGTCAATCCGTCGAATACTGCGCTGCAATGGCATGGCACGAATGACATGCAGTTCGGTTTTGCAGTGACCAATAAATGCTGGGAATGGTTTGGCGGCCGGCACCTCGAGCGGGCGTGCGTGGAACCCGTCACGAACGGATACCGTGTCATGGCCGCCATCCCGTGGGCGCTGCTCGGGCTCCAGCCACGCGCGGGGCTGGTCCTCGGCATCTCGCCGGCGCTTAACAGCATCTCGCATCAGGACGAACCGGCCATGCTGCTGAACTGGCGGTGGAAAAAAACGGGGGCCGGCGTGTTCCAGCTCGGGACCGTGACGCTGGAGTAGGGGATGTGACGGGTCATGGGTCACGGGTCATCGGGGAGGGAACGCACGCGGACGCGACTGTTCGGCCGGATGACGCAGTAAGACAGTAGTGAAATGACATACTTGCTGATGATTGACACACCTGAAGAGGTTTGTCATACTTATGGCATGAAAACGTTGACGGATTCTGACTCGGTTCGTTTCACCACGAAAGGGCAGGTGGTGATTCCCGTGGGCGTGCGCCGCTTGTTTCATATTCAAGCCGGCACGCGTGCAATTCTTTCCGTTACCGAGGATGGCATCATGCTGCGGCCAGTGACTGCGGCGCTGATTCGACGGGGGCGAGGGATCGTCGGGCGGAAACCGGGCGAGAAATCGCTCAAAACGTGGTGGGCGAAACACCGGCAAACGGAACGGGCGCTGGAGGAGGCTCGCGATGCCCGCATTCGTTCTTGATAGCTTTGCGCTGTTGGCCTATTTCCGCGACGAGCCCGGGGCTGCGGCTGTGGAGGCATTGTTGGAGCAGGCGGCTGTGGATCGCCCGTTGCATATGACCGAAGTAAACTATGCCGAGGTCAAAAACATCCTTGTCCGGCGGGATGGGCTCGCTGGTTGGGAATCGGCCGCGCGCATCCTTCAGGGGCTGCCCATACAGTTTCACCCGGTTGCGCGCGAATTGGCCGATGGGGCGGCCGAACTGAAGGCCCGTTTTTCGATCAGCCTCGCCGACGCTTTTGCTGCGGCCCTGGCCAAGGCCATGCGTGCGGAGTTGGTTACGGGCGATGCCGAATTCAAGCCGTTGGCCAGGGAAGTTCGCGTGCGGTGGTTGGCATAAGAACAGGCGGGTTTGCGCCGCCACGCGGTGTTTGAAATGCTGGCAAAACACATACGATGTGCCCCGTTGGCTTTTGTTGCGGCCGCCTGCCTCCTCGGCAACGGCTGCGGGCATCGCGGAAATGACCGCACGCCGGACGGCCGCGTGATTGTCTCCTACTGGGAGAAGTGGACCGGGTTTGAACTGGATGCCATGCAGGCGGTGGTGGATGACTTCAACCGCTCGCAGCGCCGCATCGAGGTGCGCATCCTGCCGGTCAGCCAGATCGACGTGAAGCTGATGCTGGCCACCGCGGGCGGCAACCCGCCCGACCTGGCCGGACTCTGGTCGTTCAGCGTGCCGGACTTCGCGGAGAAGGGCGCGCTCACGCCGGTCAGCGGCGCGCTGGCGCGCACCGGCATCACGCGCGGGCAGTTCATCCCGGTGTTCTGGGACCTCTGCGGCCACCGCGGGTTCCAGTGGGCGGTCCCCACGACGCCCGCCTCGCTGGCGCTGCACTACAATCGCGCCATCTTCCGCGAAGCCGGCCTCGACCCGGACCGGCCGCCGCAGAGCCTCGCCGAGCTCGAGGCCATGAATGAACGGCTGACGCGGGTGGAGGTGACGCGCGCAGGGCAGGTGGTGCGGGTGACCTACAGCCAGCTGACACCGGAGGAGAAGCAGGCAAAAAAGTTCGCCATTGTGCGCGCCGGACACCTGCCACAGGAGCCTGGCTGGTGGCTGGACAACATGGGCGTCTGGTTCGGCGGCTCGCTGTATGACGCGGCGAAGCAGCGCATTACGGCCGACGCGCCGGGTCATCTGGCGGCATTGCGCTGGTTTCGCGACACCTGCGAGAAATATGGCATCGAGAACCTGCGCAATTATGGCGCCAGCGGCGGCAACTTCGCCTCGCCGCAAAACCCCTTCCTGAGCGGCCGCGTGGCCATGGAGCTGCAGGGGGTCTGGATGCATAACTTCATCGACAAGTACGCGCCGGATCTCGACTGGGGCGTGGCCCCGTTCCCCGCGGCTGACCCGGTGTCGGGGAGGGACACCACGATCGTGGAGTGCGATGTGCTGGTGATCCCCCGCGGCGCACGGCACGCGGCCGAGGCGTTTGAATTCATGGCCTACCTCTGCCAGCGCGCCCCGGCGGAGAAGCTGGCGCTGGGGCACCGCAAGTTCACGGCACTGCGGGATGTCAGCCCGGAGTTCCTGGCGCGGCACCCGAACCCGCACATCCGCGAGTTCATCCGCCTGGCTGGCAGCCCTAACGCACACAGCGCGCCGCGCCTGAGCATCTGGCGCGAATACTCGGAGGAGATGCGCGTGGCAGGCGGCAACGCCCTGTGGCAGGTGGCGCAGCCCGAGGCCGCGCTGGCGCAGGTGCAGCAGCGCGTGTCGTGGCGCTGGGAGCGGGCGCGGACCCGCTGGGACCGCGTGTCCGAAATCCGGCGGAAGGAGTGGCAGAAGCGTGACCTCCCTTGAGCGCCACAACCTGCGGCTCGGACTCCTGTTCATCAGCCCGTGGATTCTCGGGTTCCTGGTGTTCACGCTCTACCCGGTCTGCGCATCGCTCTTCTTCTCGTTCTGCGACTACGACGTCCTTTCCGAGCCGGTCTGGGTCGGCGTCATGAATTACCGCGACATGGTCGCGGACCGCGTGTTCTGGAAATCGCTCTACAACACGCTCTTCTTCAGCGTCATGGCCCTGCCGCTGGGGATGATCCTGGCGCTGATGCTGGCGATTCTGCTGAATCAGCCGGTGCGCGGCCGCAGCTCGTTCCGGGCCATTTTTTTTCTGCCATCGCTGGTCCCCATGGTCGCCGGCGCCATGGTCTGGCTCTGGATCCTCAATGGCAAGCTGGGGCTGCTCAACCAATTTCTGGCGTCGCTTGGCATGGCCCACCCGCCACAGTGGCTGAGCGATCCCCTGTGGACCAAGCCCTCGCTCGTGCTGATGTCGCTCTGGGGCGTGGGCAATTCAGTCGTGATCTACCTGGCGTCGCTGCAGGATGTGCCGCAGTCGCTCTACGAGGCCGCGGAGATCGACGGCGCCTCCGCCTGGACGCGCCTGCGGCATGTGACGCTGCCGATGATCTCGCCGGTGATCTACTTCAACCTGATCATGGGGATCATCGGCACGCTGCAGGTCTTCGCCTCCGCCTACATCATGTTCAACGGCGGCGGCCCGAATCGCTCCGCACTTTTTTATGCCGTGTACCTTTACCAGAACGCCTTTGAGTTCCGCCAGATGGGCTACGCCTGCGCCATGGCCTGGCTCCTGTTCCTGCTGATCCTGGGACTCACCTGGCTGGCCACGCGGGCCACGCGAAAGCACGTGTTCTATGCAGGCGGGTGAGGAGCAGGCGGGAGGGGCGGGCCTCGGGTTTGTCGGGCTTTCCCGTCTGTAACCGTGTCCGTTATTGACTCACAATGAAAATTTTACGTTACAACAACCTGGATGTTACCGGCTTGAAGGCCCCGTTTGACCGCACGGTGGCGATGCTGGCGGAGGGTAACTTCCGCGGCGCGGATGTGCGCAAGATGGGCGCCGGCGGGTACTACCGGGCCAAGCTCTCCGATGCCGACCGGCTGCTCTTCCGCTTCGCCTCCTGCGGCGGCGAGACCTACCTGGTCCTGCTGGAGGTCATCCGCAACCACGCCTACGAGTCCTCGCGCTTCCTGCGCGGTGCGGTATTGGACGAGAGCAAGCTGGTCCCGCTCGAGTTGGCCGCCCCTGCAGACCCAGCCGATGTGCTGCCCCTCAACTACGTGAACCCGGCCGTGCCGCGGGTGCATGTGCTGGACAAGATCCTCTCCTTCGACGAACTGCAGGAGGACGCGCTGCACCTGCATCCGCCGCTCATCCTCATCGGCTCGGCCGGCAGCGGCAAGACCGTGCTGACGCTGGAAAAGTTGCGCCAGCTGCCAGGCGAGGTGCTCTATGTCACGCTCTCACCCTACCTCACGGAGAATGCCCGCACGCTTTACTACTCGCACCACTACGAGAACCGGGGGCAGGAGGTCTCCTTTCTCTCGTTCCTGGAGTTCGTGCAGTCGATCGGCGTGCCAGTTGGCAAGCCGCTGACGTTTCCCGATTTCGCGGCCTGGTTTGCCCGGTACCGCGCAATCTCACCGGTGAAGGATGCCCATCCGGTCTACGAGGAGTTCAACGGCGTTCTCACGGGCTCCGCCGTGACGTCGGCGTATCTTTCCCTGGAAGAGTATCAGGCGCTCGGCGTGCGGCGCTCGATCTTTCCCGTGGAGGAGAGACCTGCGGTCTATGAACTCTTCCGGCGCTACCTGTCGTTCCTGGAAACCGCAGGTCATTATGACCTGAACCTCGTTTGTTTCAACCATCAGGCGCTCTGTCATCCCGCCTATGACTTTGTGGTGGCGGACGAGGTGCAGGACCTGACGGCCGTGCAGCTCAGCCTGATTCTGCGTTCGCTGCGAAATCCGGCCCAGTTTGTGCTGTGCGGTGACTCCAACCAGATCGTCCATCCCAATTTCTTCTCATGGGCCGCAGTCAAGTCGTTCTTCTATGAGCAGCGGCTCCAGGGGCGCGGCGAGATCATTCGCATCCTCAATACCAACTACCGCAACTCCCCTGAGGTCACGGCAATCGCCAACCGCCTGCTGCTGATCAAGAACGCTCGTTTCGGTTCCATCGACCGCGAGAGCCACTACCTCGTACGCCCCGTTTCGAGCAACGTTGGCCGTGTGGAGTTCCTCCAGGACAGCGCTGCCGTGCGGCGCGAGATCGACGAGAAGACCGGGCGATCCGCCCGCTTTGCCGTGGTGGTCATGCGCGAGGAGGACAAGGCGGATGCCCGTCGCGTCTTCCGCACGCCGCTCGTCTTCAGCGTGCAGGAGGCCAAGGGGCTGGAGTATGAGAACATCATCCTGCTGAATTTTGTCACCTCGAACGCGCGCGCCTTCGACGTGCTGACCGAGGATGTGATGCCCGAGGATTTAGCGGGGGACTTCTCGTACGCACGGGCGCGGGACAAGGGCGACAAGTCGCTCGAAGCCTACAAATTTTTTGTCAACGCGCTATATGTGGCCATCACCCGCGCGGTCCGCAATCTCTTCATTCTCGAGCAGAATCCGTCACACCGGCTGCTTACCCTTCTGGCGCTTGGCCCTTCCCGTGCAGCAGCTGGACTGGAGACGCAGCAGTCCACGGTGGACGAGTGGAAGGTCGAGGCGCGCCGCCTGGAGCAGCAGGGGAAGACGGAGCAGGTCGATGCGATCCGGCAGAACATCCTGCACACGCAGTCGGTTCCGTGGAAGGTATACACGCCGGAGAACATCGGGGAACTGGCACAGGTGGCACTGGCACCGGCCTCCGGCGACAAGCCGCGCCGGTTGCTGCTGGACTACGCGGTTTCGTATTCGGTCCGGCCGCTGCTCGCCGAACTGGGCCGGTTCGGGTTTAAGCCCGGGGAGCGCCTTGATCTGGTTCGCGCCACGGCGCTGCAGCGCCATTCGGTGGACTATCGCGAGTATGGCCAGCGGGAGCTGCGCCGCAAAATCGACCAGTACGGGATCGATTTCCGCAACCCCCTCAACCAGACCCCGCTGATGATCGCCACACAGCTGGGGATGGTCGCCCTGGCGTCGGAGCTGATTCAGAAAGGGGCCGGCACGGAACGCTGCGACAACTGGGGGCGCAACCCGCTGCAGCTTGCGCTGCGAGCGGCCTATCACGACCCTGCTTATGCCAAGCGCTCGCTCGGCGAGCTCTATCCGCTGCTGGCACCGCCGGCTCTGCGTGTACGTGTGGGCGGACGCCTGCACAAGATCGATAACCACCGAGCTGAGTTCTTTATCCTCCAGTCCATGATCGCCATGCAGGAGCGAATTCTACGGGAGAAGATTGATTACAGCCTGCCGGCCTTCGAGACGGAGGATTTCATCCATGCGCTGGTGCATTTCCCGGATCATGTCATCCCTTCGTGGCGGCGGCAGCGGCACGCGATCTCCAGCGTGTTGGCCGGCCACGAGGTCTATCGGAATGAACCAAGGAATCGCCGGCTGTTCGTGCGGGTGATCCGCGGGCGGTACATCTTGAATCCGTGCATGGAGTTTGATCTTGATGGCAACTGGGTGCGGGTGCCCGACCTGCTTCACCTGGAGGTGCTGGAGCAGGAGGATGACAATCGACGGCTCGTTCTGTTTCTCGAGACGGTGCGGAAGGTGGAGCGGAATGTGGAGCGCCTGCTCGCCGCGCATGCCGGGACGACTGCGCCAGCCGCGGTTGTCAGGGGCGATCCGGTTCCTGTGTCCGTGTCGGACGCATCGGTCCCTGCGTCCGGAAAGATGGAACCGGCACCCGGGGGCGAAGCGGACGATACGGCGGCGGGTAGCACGAAGCTTACGCTGCGCAAACTGCGCGCCATGCGGAAGAACCGGGATCTTCTCCTCCAGCCGGGACAGTTGTCGTTTCCGCCGGGCGCAACAGCGTCTCCCACCCGATCGAAGAATCTAAGCATGATGGACAGGCTGAAGGCATCACTTCGGAGAAATCAGGTGGCGGCGCAGTCGGATTGCGCGGTGGGCGCTGACGCTCCCCCGCCGCCGCCTGCCACGCGTTTTTCCGTCCCGCCCAACGGCGCGGTCAGCCGCAGTGCGCCGTGTCCGTGCGGCAGCGGCCGGAAGTACAAGCGGTGCTGCGGGAAAGGTTGAGCCGCGTCTAGGAGACTGTCGGATTAAGGTTTTGCGGAGGCACAAACTGTCTGCCGACCAGGCTGCTAGTTTTGCCTGTAGCCTTTTCTCGTGCCGGAAGGGCACTTGGCTCATTTTGTGGTGGAAACAGTGACAGTGCTGCCCTTGCACGGATTCCTGGGTCTTTCAAACCGCGTAGGAAATAACAAAACCGGTGTTTTAGGGACAGACGCGGCGGGAAGGTGGGGCGTTGCCTTCAACACTCTGCGGTTGGGTGTTTTACATTTTGCGGTTGGTTGACGGGCGAGTGGCGCGGCGTCTGGTCGGGAGGCAGGTCGGGAGGGAGAGAGGGAACCGCAAAACCGCAGAACCGCAGAGTTTTGATTTTTGATGGGGGAGCGGCGGGAAGGTGGGGCGGGCTCTCCATCCATCCATTCTCCGCTCCTCGCGCGGAGGTGCAGCCCCTGTCGCCAACCCATTACGAAGCGGCATTCGACTGTGTTGCGGGTTGACGCCCGCCTTGGGTTAAAAATACGGGTTTGCAGGCGCCTTGCCGGGGGGGCCGGCAGTATGCGAAGATTATCTTCTTGATGAAACCCAACCGCGCCAACCAGATTCTTGCCTACGTTCTGCTGCTGGCGGGCGCGGCGTTCTTCCTGCTGCCGCTGGTCTGGATGCTCTCCACGGCGCTGAAACCGGTCGAGCAGACCATGAGCCTGCCGCCGCAGTGGCTGCCCCGCGCGTATGAAATCGAGCGCGGCGGCGGGCGCGTGGAGGTCCGCCGCAGCGACACGCCGGTTACGGTCCCGAGCCTGCTCGTGCGCGCCGAGGGCGGCGGGGCGGCGTTTGCGGTGCCGGTGGGCGAGGTGACCATGGTGGGCGCAAGCAGGTCCGCATCCGGTCGCTGGCACCCGGCAGGCGCGGCCGGCCCGGGCACGCCGGTGGCCGTGCTGAAGGAGATCCCGGCCTCTGCCGCCGCGCCGTGGGTGCTGGTGTACGAGGGGAAGGGGAGCCTGGCCGACGCCCTGCCGGCGGCGAAGATTGATTCGCGCGTCGCCCCGCGCTGGAAGAATTTCGGCGAGGCCATCGCCGCCATGCGCCACTTCCCGCGCTACCTCGGCAACACCCTGCTGCTCTGCATCCTCAACGTGATCGGCGCCGTGACCTCCAGCGCGCTGGCCGCCTACGGCTTCTCGCGCATCGACTGGCGCGGCCGCGACCGCGTCTTCCTCGTGGCGCTCGGCACCATGATGATCCCGTTTCCGGTGGTGATGGTGCCGCTCTACTCGCTCTTCCGCGCCCTGGGGTGGATCGGCACGCTCCAGCCGCTCTGGATCGGCTCGTTCTGCGCCGGGGCGTTTAACGTGTTCCTGCTGCGGCAGTTCTTCCGCACCATTCCGCAGGATCTGACCGAGGCCGCGCGCATCGACGGCTGCGGCGAGTTCCGCATCTTCTGGCAGATCATCGTGCCGCTCTGCCGCCCGGCGCTGATGGTGGTGGGGCTCTTCACCTTCCTGGGAACCTGGAATGACTTTCTCGGCCCGCTGCTCTACCTCACCGACCAGAAGGACTTCACCCTGGCCCTCGGCCTGCAGTGCTACCAGAGCCAGAGCGGCGGCACGGAGTGGCACTACCTCATGGCGGCCAGCACACTTGTGATCCTGCCGGTGATCGTGCTGTTTCTCCTGGCTCAGCGCAGCTTCATTGAGGGGATCTCCATGACCGGGATCAAAGGATGAATTTCGCGTGCCGCGAAATTCATGTGGGGCGGATGGGTGGCGATCGATGACCACACGCAAAATACCTTCATCTGCCGACTACCGGCTGATCGCGCTGGCCAACCCGTCGGGGTTGCGCATGCAGTTGCTGCCGGGCGGGGAGCTCTTTGCCATCCGGCACGGAGCCACGCTGATCAACCAGGTCATCCCCACGGCGGCGGAGCGCGGCATGCACCGGCTGGCGCTGCGCGAACGCGAACGCGGCGGCCATGGGCTGCGAGTTGTGGACCTGCTCGGGGATGCCGCCGCGTTTGTTGCGACGGGTGAACGGGAGGTGTGCTGGGCAGGCGAAGCTGCCGGCTGGTCTTATTCCGTGACATTGCGGCTGGATGCGGCGCATCCCGCCTGGCTGTGGCAGGTGCAGGTTCGCAATGCGGCGAAGAAGGCGCGCACATTCGATCTGCTGCACGGACAGGACCTCGGGCTTGCGGACGAGGCGGGTGTGCGCGGCAACGAGGCCTATATCTCGCAGTACATTGACCACTGCGCGGTGTCGCATCCCCGCTGGGGCGCCGTCATCCTCTCGCGGCAGAACATGGCGCAGTCGGGCGAGGCACATCCGTGGGTCGCGCACGGGTGCTTCGCCGGAAGCGTGGCCTTTGCCACCGACGGTTTCCAGTTCTTCGGCCTGGAACATCGCCTGACCGGGATTCCGGCCGCGTTCCGGATGGAACGCTTGCCCGGTCGTCGGTTGCAGTACGAGTTCGCCTATGCGGCGCTGCAGACCGCGCCGGTGACCCTGCCGCCCGGCGGCACATGGGAGACAGCCTTTTTTGCAGTGTATCAGCCCGACCATGCCGCGGCGTCGGGCGCGGGCGATCTGGCTGGCATCGCGGAGCTGCTGGAGCGGTCGCAGGCGGTGGAACGGGAGCCCTTCCGCTCGCTTGCCCTGACTGCGGCTGTGCCGTCCGGAGAGGGGCGTCGCGCCTCTGTTGCCGCCTCCGTGTTCTCGTCACCCCCCGTGGCCGGGGATGAGCCCTCCGAAGCGGAACTGGCGCGCTGGTTCCCCGGCGAATGGCGCCAGGTCGAGCGGGACGCAGACGGAAACCTGCTCTCCTTTTTCCACGGGGCGGCACAGCATGTGGTGACGCGGCGCAAGGAGGCGCAGGTTGAGCGCCCCCACGGCCACCTGCTGTGCAGCGGAACCGAGCTCTGGCTCGATGAGCACGCGCTGGGCAGCACGGTCTACGCCGCCGGCGTCTTCAACGCGCAGGTCTATCTTGGCAACACCAACCTGGCCCGCGGCCTGAGCGTGGTGCGAAATCACCTGGCGGTGATTTCGTCCGGCGGGCAGCGGGTTTTCGTGAGGAATGGCGAGGTCGCCGCGTGGCGGCGACTCGCAATTCCTTCTGTGTTTGAGATCGGGTTACGGCAGGTGCGGTGGATCTATCAACTGGGCGACAGCTGCCTTGAGGCTGTGACGGTCATGGATGCGGAGCGTCCGATGGTGTCGCTCGCGCTGCGCGTGCTTGCCGGCCCTCCGTGCGAATTTCTGGTCACGCACCTGCTGGTGATGGGCGACCGCGAGATGGACCAGGCATTTTCCATGACCGTGGACACGGCTGCCGCGCGCATCGAATGCTCGCCGGACCCGGAAACGCTGTTGGGGAAGAAGCGGCCAGACTTGCGTTTTATCATCGCGGCGGCCACGCCGGCGGATGTCGACGCCTGCGGCGGCGACGAGTTGCTGTTTGCGGACGGGCGATCACGTCAGGCCCCATATGCTGTGTTGCAAAGCAAGCCGGTAAAGGCGTTCACCATCACAATCGAGGGGCTCGTGGCAGGTCGAGGCGACGGCCGTTGCCGGGGCCCGCAAGTCACGGAAATCGCGGCCAGCGGCCGTGATTTCCGTGACGGGCTGCCGCAGTTACGGCACCCGGCCGCCGCGCACGTGGCGGAGATCCTGCCGTGGTTTGCGCATAACGCCGGCACGCACTTCACCGCGCCGCGCGGGCTGGAGCAGTACGGCGGCGCCGCCTGGGGCGTGCGCGATGTCTGCCAGGGGCCGGTGGAGTGGCTGCTGGCTACGCGGCAGTTTGCGCCGGTGCGGCGCACGCTGGTGCAGGTGTTCGGCCAGCAGTATGCGGACACCGGATGCTGGCCGCAGTGGTTCATGTTCGAGCCGTTCGGCTTCATCCGGAGCGCGCAGGCGCATGGCGATGTCCCGTTCTGGCCGGTCAAGGCGCTGTGCGACTACATTGAGGCCACTTCTGATTTTGCCCTGCTCGATGAGGCGCTGCCGTACACCGACGACGCGACGTGTTCCCCGACGGATCGTCGCGAAACTGTTCTGCAGCACGCGCTGCGCGTGGTGGATGTCTTCGATAGCCGCTGCATTGCCGGAACGGCGCTGGTGAATTACGGCGACGGCGACTGGGACGACACCCTGCAGCCGGCTGATCCGGCGCTGCGCGCCAGCATGGTGAGCGCCTGGACCGCGGCGCTGGCCGTTCACGTGTTCCGCTTGCTGCGCGATGTCTGCCGGCGGGCAGGCCGTCCGGAGGTAGCGGCCCGGCTGGACGCGCGGCTGTCTGCGATGCAGTCGGACTTTCATCGCTTCCTGCTGCCGGATGGCGTGCTGGCCGGCTTCCTGGTGTTCGGCGCAGGGGCGCCGCGCCCGCTGCTGCATCCGCGCGACCGCGTGACCGGCATCCGCTACCGGCTGCTTCCCATGACGCGCGCCCTGCTGGCCGAATTGCTCACGCCGGAGCAGGCGGAGCACCATCTTCGCCTGATCCGCGAGCACCTGCTCTTTCCGGATGGCGTGCGGCTGATGAGCGACCCGGTGCCGTACGGCGGCGGCGTGGAGCGGTGGTTCAAGCGCGCGGAGACCGCGGCCAACTTTGGCCGCGAAATCGGGCTGATGTATACGCACGCGCACCTGCGCTATGTCGAGGCGCTGGCCCGGATGGGGCGCGCGGACGAGCTCTGGGAGATGCTGGGGCGCGTGACGCCCGTGCAGCTGCGCGGGCGCGTGCACAACGCGGAGATCCGTCAGGCGAACGCGTATTTCAGCAGCTCCGACGGCGCGTTTGCGGACCGCTACGAGGCGGCGGCGCGGTTTGACGACCTGCGCCGCGGCACCGTTGCCGTGAAGGGCGGCTGGCGCATCTACTCCAGCGGCCCCGGTCTCTACCTGCACCGCGTCATCTGCGGCATGCTGGGCATCCGCGACTCCTTTGGCGATCTCGTGCTGGACCCCGTGCTGCCGCAGGCGCTGGACGGTCTGGTGGCCGAGGTTGTGCGCGACGGACGGCAGATTGAATTCCGCTACACGGCGGGCAAATGCGGGTTCGGCGTGCGGCAGGTGTGCGTCAACGGGCAGGATCTGCCACTTGACCGGCGCGAGGCCAACCCGTACCGCGAAGGCGGCGTGCGCATGGCGGCGGACAAGTTTGCGGCGCGGCTGCACGAGGGCGTGAACATGGTGCAGATCGTGGTGGGGTAGAACGAAAACCGACTAGGAACCTGTCGGCAGAAGGTGCCGGATCGGTCCAAAGCCTAAATCCGACAGGTTCCTAGGAAAGGTGCGGCGTCTGCCAGCTTTTTGGCGTGTAGCCATGCAGCTCGATGCGGTTGCCGTCCGGGTCGGCGAGCCAGGCCTGCCAGGAATGGTCCATTCCCAGCTTGGCGTCGGTGCACTCGATCCCCTTGGCGCGCAGCTCGGTCACGGTTCTGGCCACGTCATCGACTTCGAGACAGATGTGGCCGTAGCTCTGCTGTTCGGCGCGCGGGGCAAGCGTGCCATGGAACATCTCGATGAAGGTGCGCGTGCCGGCCTTCAAATATACGCCGTAACGTTCGCCCGTGTCGCGCGTGAACTCGAATGCAACCTTGAACCCCAGCTTCGTGCTGAAGAAGTCGATCGAGCGGTCGAGGTTGGAGACGACGAAGCAGATGTGTGCGAGGCCGAGGACCATGGGATGCTCCTGTTGGTGGAGGTGGATGGTGGATGGTGGAGGGGGTGGGAAAGAAAACAGGGTGGAGGGTTGGTTGCGTTGCGCATCGGGCCTCACGCATCCACCCGCCACCCTGCACCTTGCCCCCGGACTGGCTCTCAGTTGCCCTTGCGCCCCTTCACGCCCGCCGCGGTTCCGGCGTTGGCGCGAATGCCCTCATGCGGGCGCAGCGTGCGCACGGCGGCGCCGGCGGTCCACATTTCGGAGTCGCGGATTTCGCCAAGCTCCTTGTCGAGCTGCTTCTTGTAGTCCGGGTGGCCGCAGGACTTCATGACGCGGCGGGCTTCCTTCTGGCTCTTCACGGCCGCGTACAGCGCCTTGAAGACCGGCAGGGTGGCCTTCTTGAACCGCGGCTTCCAGTCCAGCGCGCCGCGCTGGGCCGTGGCGGAGCAGTTGCAGTACATCCAGTCCATGCCGTTCTCGTCCACGAGGCGGATCAGGCTCTGGGTCAGCTCCTCGACGGTCTCGTTGAACGCTTCGCTGGGCGAGTGGCCGTTGGTGCGCAGGACCTCGTACTGGGCATCCATGATGCCGGCCAGGGCGCCCATGAGCACGCCGCGCTCGCCGACGAGATCGCTGGTGACCTCATGCTCGAAGGTGGTTGGAAAGAGGTAGCCGGACCCGATGCCGATGCCCACGGCCAGCGTGCGGTTGAGGGCGCACCCCGTGGCATCCTGCGCCACGGCAAAGCTGGAGTTAATCCCGACGCCCGAGAGGAAGTTGCGGCGCACGGAGGTTCCCGAGCCCTTGGGCGCGACCAGAATCACGTCCACATCCGCGGGCGGCTTCACGCCGGTCAGCTGGTTGTAGACATAGCCGAAGCCGTGCGAGAAGTAGAGCGCCTTGCCGGCGGTCAGGCGCGGCTTGACGATCTTCCAGACAACCTTCATGGCCGCGTCCGCGACCAGCATCTGTATGATGGTGCCGCGTTCGACAGCCTCTTCGATCTCAAACAGCGTCTTGCCGGGCACCCAGCCGTCCTTGATGGCGCGGTCCCAGTCGCGGGGGAAGGCCTTGGACTGGCCGATGATGACCTTGATGCCGTTGTCCTTCATGTTCAGCGCCTGGGCAGGCCCCTGAACGCCGTAGCCGATGACAGCCACGACCTCGTTCTTCAGGACTTGCTGCGCCCTCTTGAGCGGGAACTCTTTACGGGTGACGACGGTCTCAACGCTACCGCCAAAGTTAATCTTTGCCATTACATGAACTCCTTTAGGGTGGGGCGGCAGGGACGTCCTTTCCGCAACACAAAGAATAGATGATAGCGGGTAAGGTGTGCGATTCCAAGTCGATTCCGCCAGCGGCCTGATGCCGCCGCGGCCAAGGCGGATCCTCTCCGGCAGGTGGAGCAAATCCGGGAGGTTCCTGCTGTTGCCTGGCGCGCGATTGGGGCGCGAAGGATTACTTGAAGTCCGGCATCCATTTTCCGTGCGCCGCAATCAGGTCGTCGCAGAGGCTGCGGATCTGGTCGATGGAAAGCTCGCTGGCCGTGTGGGGGTCGAGCATGGCAGCCTGATAGATGCGGTCGCGGCGGCGTTCCAGCACCGCTTCGATGGTCAGCAGCTGCACATTGATGTTGGTGCGGTTGTAGGCGGCGCATGGCTCGGGCAGGTCGCCGATGTAGCAGCCCTGCACGCCGTTGGCGTTCACGAGGCAGGGCACCTCGACGCAGGCCTTGGGCGGCAGGTTTGGGATCAGTCCGTTGTTGAGGACGTTGCCGCCAATCTCGGCCGGATGGTCAGTTTCGATGGCCTCGATGATGGTGGCGCCATATTCGTGCGAGCGCTGGTGCGAGAGGTTGGGGTTGCTGACGATTTCTTTGCTCATCTGCTTCCACTGGGCGATCTGCTTGATGCACCGGCGGGGGTACTCGTCGAGTGGAATGTTGAACTCGGCGATCAGTTCAGGATGGGCCGCCTTGATGAAGTGTGGCACATACTCGGCAAAGTGCTCCGAGCTCTCCGTGATGTAGTAGCCGAGGTGGAGCATCATTTCCAGCCGGACCATGTTCCAGTTCTTCTGGTCGCCCTGGCGCCACTGGCGCAGCCTGGCGGCGGCGAGCTTCTTGATTTCCGGGTAGAGGTCCCGCCCCTTGTGCTCGATCTTGAGCAGCCAACCCATGTGGTTGATGCCGGCCACGTACTGGCGCACTTCGTGCGGCGGGTATTTTTTCAGCAGGTCGAGTGACGCCAGCAGCGACCCGGCACACCCCTGCACGGAGTGACAGAGGCCGACTGTGCGGATGGCGGAGCCGCGCAGCATGCCGCCGGTGAGCGTGCACATGGGGTTGGTGTAGTTCAGGAACCAGGCGTCGGGGCAGACGCGCTCCATGTCGCGGGCAAAATCGAGCATCACGGGAAGTGTGCGCAGCGTGCGGAAGATGCCGCCGATGCCGAGCGTGTCGGCGATGGTCTGGCGCAGGCCGTACTTTTTGGGGACCTCAAAATCGGTGATGGTGCAGGGGTCGAAGCCGCCGACCTGGATGGCGTTAACGACGTAGCCGGCGCCCTGCAGCGCCTTGCGGCGGCTGGCGACGCCGAGGTGCGTGGTGATGCGTGCGCGCCCCTGGTTGATGTTCTTGTTCAGGGTGTCGAGCATGCGCCTGGACTCGCGCAGGCGGACGGCGTCGACGTCGTAGAGGGCGATGTGGGCGTCGTGCAGGGAATCGCGCAGCATGCAGTCGCCGAGGACGTTCTTGGCGAAGATCGTGCTGCCGGCGCCCATGAAAGTGATTTTGGCCATTTTGAAACCATTTCCTGTCAGCGGTGATCGGTTAAGAAAGCGGTATCGTAGGCAAACGCAGCAAAACGGACAACAATAATGAAGGGCCCCCGTTCTGCGAGAGTTCCGCGCTGCCGGCGGCGGGGCGGGTGCTTACAGGCGGCGGGCGGACTGGCCGCCGTTCAGCGTTGTCACCAGCACGGTGGCGGATGCACCGGCCGGGCACAGGTGGAAGGCGCCTGCCGCTGCCGGGATCAGGCAGCTGTTTCCGGCAGGCATGGCCACATCCGCGCCGCCGGCGGAGACTGCGGCCTCGCCCTCCAAAACAAACAGGGCATAAAAGCTCGTGCCGTCGAGCGTGACTTGCTCCGCGCCGCGCAGGTCCAGCCGGCACAGGTTGAAATACCTGCAGCTCAGCACCGTGTTCCAGTGGTTGCGGCTGCTGGTGGCAGGTGCGGGCGTGCGGATCATGCGCGGCTCCGGCAGGGAGGGGTCGATCACCTCGAAGGCCTGCTGGAGATGCAGCGGCCGTGGCTGTCCGGAAGCGTCGAGACGACCCCAGTCGAACAGCCGGTAGGTCGTGTTGGACGTCTGCTGGACCTCATAGATCAGGCAGCCTGCGCCAATGGCGTGCACCAGGCCGCCCGGGATGAACAGGGTGTCGCCCGGCTCGACGGTCAGCTTGAAAAGCTGCTGCGGTGCTGTGCCCTGTTCCATGGCGGCGCGGAATGAAGCCGGGGTGGTTTCCGGCTTGAGGCCGGTGTAGAGCATGGCACCGGGTGTCCGGTCCACCACATACCAGGCTTCGGTCTTGGCTTCTCCGCCCACCCGTCCGGCATTTTCATCGTTCGGGTGGACCTGCACGCTCAGGTTCTCCCGCGCATCGATCAGCTTGAAGAGCAGCGGGAACCGGCCGGGGTGCGGCACCTGCGTGCCGGTCAGCCCGGCGCCGAAGCGTCCGGCCAGTTCCGCCAGCGACTGCCCGGCGAGCGGGCCGCGTGCGACCCGGCTCGGGCCGTCGGCGTGCGCCGAGATTTCCCACGACTCGGCACAAACCGCCGGCGTGCCGGCTCGGCCGTAGCGTGCGGCGATGCGCTGTCCGCCCCAGATGTAATCCTTGTACACGGGGGTGAACAGCAGGGGTTGGAGAAGATTGCTCATGAGCAAAGAGATTAGCCGTACGGTCGCTGCAAGACAAGGGGGCACACCCAAATCATCTCCCAAGGCGGGCACCAGCCCGCAACCCAATGAATGAACAAATCAAGGACACCGAGAGCACAGAGAGGAACAGAGACCACAGAGAAATTCCTGACTGCGGCCGGTGAGCCGGCCGCAGCAGCATGAATTTCTCTCTGTGCTCTCTTTCTTTCTCTGTGGCCTCTGTGTCCGTCCACTTGATCATGCCTGTGCCGCAATCCTGCCCCAGGAGTCCCGCAGCGTGACCGTGCGGTTGAAGACCGGCGCGCCGGGTTTGGAGTCGCGGGTATCGGTGCAGAAGTAGCCGACGCGCTCAAACTGAAAACGATCACCGCCGTTGGCATGCAGCAGGGCTGGCTCAACGAATGCGGTGATCGTTTTCAGCGAGTCGGGGTTCAGGAAATCGGTGAACGGCCGCGTCTCGTCTGCCATCGGGTCCGGCACGGTGAAAAAGCGGTCGTACAGGCGCGCCTCGACCGGCCTGGCGTGTTGCACCGAGACCCAGTGGATCGTCCCCTTGACCTTGCGGCCGTCCGGCGCATTGCCGCCGCGCGAGGCCGGGTCGTAGGTGCCGTGGATCGTGGTCACGCGGCCATCCGCGTCCTTTTCAACGTGCGTGCAGGTGAGCAGGCAGGCATAGCGCAGGCGCACCTCCTGGCCAGGGGCCAGGCGGAAGAACTTCTTTACCGGGACCTCCATGAAGTCCTCGCGCTCGATGTAGATCTCGCGGCTGAACGGCACGGGGTGCGTGCCGGCGGCCGGGTCCTCGGGGTTGTTCTGTGCCTCGAAAGTCTCCTCCTGCCCTTCGGGGTAGTTATCGATCACCACCTTGATCGGGTCGAGCACGGCCATGCGTCGAATGGCGGTTCGGTTCAGGTCTTCGCGGATGCAGTGCTCGAGCAGCGCCACGTCCGTGATGCACTTGAACTTGGTGACGCCCACGGTCTCGATGAAGGCGCGGATGGCCGCAGGGGTGTAGCCGCGCCGCCGGAAGCCGCACAGGGTCGGCATGCGGGGGTCGTCCCAGCCGTCGACCCGCTTTTCCTGCACGAGCTGGAGCAGGTTGCGCTTGCTCATGATCGTGTAGGTAAGGTTCAGGCGGGAAAATTCGCGCTGGATCGGGCGGATCTTGTGGCTGCTGCGCACCACCAGCAGGCCGAGCTCGTCCATGCGGTCGATGACCCAGTCGTAGAG
>SESD01000051.1_pt1 | contig 63777 bp, 65 predicted proteins | sample 3171411 | NCBI WGS metagenome assembly SESD01 (sample SAMN06051880, study PRJNA518727) | freshwater metagenome | biome: subpolar coniferous forest; feature: holomictic lake; material: water; isolation source: holomictic Lake 442, 16.5 m depth | place: Canada: near Kenora, Ontario | collected...
ACGGACTTATCTTCCGAATTATGTGTATGAAGTGGACGATACTGGGATCGAACCAGTGACCCCTTCCATGTCAAGGAAGTACGCTACCGCTGCGCTAATCGTCCGTTTATGAAATTGTACTAGCGACCGAAATCATCCTCAACACGTTCAATATCATCTTCACCAAAGTAGCTTCCGGTTTGAACCTCAATAAATATTAATTCACTACTTCCAGTATTACTTATGCGGTGAAGTGTTCCCTGTGGTACTTCAATAATTGAGCCACGTAAGACTTGTTGAACTTTTCCATCAAGAGTTACCTCACCACTGCCATCAGTTACATACCAATGCTCACTGCGTTTTTGATGGCGTTGGTAGGAAAGGCGCATGCCCGATGAAACATGAATTGATTTAACTTTATATGTGGCTCCCTCTTGGAGTACCTCATACCGACCCCAGGGGCGCTCAGATTTTTCTAGCATGGAAATACTTTAACCCTTAAACTAGCCAGATGGAGAATTTAATCGCTAAGCCTTCGAAATTACCCTCAAATCAATTTGATCATTTCTATAAGGGGGGAAATCGGATCGGTAAATTGCGCAAGGGTCCTGGGGGACCGATGCGACCAGAGGAGTGGATTGGCTCGACCACTACCAGATTTGGCGAGCAGGTAAATGGCTTATCAAAGTTGGCTGATGGTAAATTATTAAAAGATGTAATTAACGCTGCTCCTGCCACTTGGCTTGGCGAAAAGCATTTAGCAAAGTTTGGTAACTCGATTGAGATTTTAGTAAAGCTATTAGATCCAGATCAACGGCTTCCAGTTCATTACCATCCTGATCAAAAATTTGCTGCTGAAAAATTACATATGAATCATGGCAAGACTGAGGCTTGGATTATTCTAGATGCACCCGCTGGGGCAAGAGTCGGGCTTGGTTTTAAGAAACAGATGGATAAGCAAAGTGTTGCCGCCTTAGTTAAAGCCCATGATTCAGATGGCTTATTAGATTCATTAGTTTTTATTGAGGTGAAAGCCGGAGATGCGATATTTGTACCAGCTGGTGTGGCACATGCAATTGAGGCAGGTATTTTTGTATTAGAGCTGCAGGAGCCAACTGATCTATCAATTTTACTTGAGTGGGATGGCTTTGCAGTTGATGGCGATAAGGATGGACATCTAAATCTTGGATATGAGAGCGCCTTAGATGCACTTCGACTATCACCTCTTACATCTAGTGAGAGTGATCAAGTGGTAAGTAGATTTGAAAGTGGTGCAAGCAAATCACATGCAATATTTAAATCAATTGCAGATTCATTTTTTAGAGCAGATTACTTAACTGGAGATGATAAAAAGGTTGAGGCTGGATTTGGAATATTTTTATGCTTATCTGGAAATGGTGAGTTGAGTTTTGAAAATAGCGGAAAGATTGCAGTTGAGGTTGGGGATGCGGTAGTTATTCCATATGCAGCTGGTGAATTTACAGTTAATAATTGTGCTGGAATTTTGTCTCGCCCACCTGCTGCTTAATTTTTCTGGAGGTCGGAACGGGATTTGAACCCGTGTAGCGGGATTTGCAGTCCCGAGCCTCGCCTCTCGGCCATCCGACCTTGCATTGTTTGCGCACTTAAACTTATCGAAGATTATGGAGCGGACGACCGGGTTCGAACCGGCGACCTGAACCTTGGCAAGGTTCCGCGCTACCAACTGCGCTACGTCCGCGTATTGCAAGGGGAAATCTATCGCATCAGGCTCACCTTGGCACAATTGGTTAATTACAACAAGAGGTGCGCTAGCGGTAGCGTTCAAACATGGAGATGGCAGGTGCAAGCTTTTGGATGGGAAATCGCCTTGCCAGCGATTGTGTTGAGATTTCAGATAACCCAGCATCACTTAATAAGCCAGGATTTTGGGCGGTAGTAAATACCTTTGAAGGTAAATGGATTTGCGCAAGGTTTGCAACTGTTATTAATGCACCACTGCCAAATATGCAATGGCAGGGGATTACAAACACTTGGCGCAGCTCACAATCGCAGCAGAATTATCAGGATAATGTCAGTGTAATTAAGGAGAAGATTGCAAAGGGTGATATTTATCAGGTTAATTTATGTCGGATATTAACCGCCGATAATGATCAACCACTTTTAGGGTTAGCAAATCAATTACAGGCAGGAAATCCTGCCCCCTATGCAAGTTACTTGAAATTACCTGATCTTGAGATCGCATCGGCATCTCCAGAACTATTTCTAGAGAAAAAGGGCTTAGCAATTAAATCAACACCAATTAAAGGAACAGCAAAGAGTGAAATTTTTGGCGAGAAGGATAAGGCTGAGAATGTAATGATTGTGGATTTAATGCGAAATGATTTTGGCAGTATCTGTCAGCCAGGTTCAGTGGATGTGCCAAGGTTGCTAGCAACAGAGTCACATCCTGGCTTATTTCACTTAGTATCTGATGTAGTAGGAATTTTGCGAGAAGATATTAATTGGCAGCAGATCAACTCTGCACTGCTACCAGCAGGCTCAATCAGTGGTGCACCAAAATCATCAGCACTTAAGAGTATTAAGGAGATTGAAAAGGTGGAGCGGGGGCCATACTGCGGTGTGATTGGATGGGTTGAAGGTGATCAGGCATTGCTATCAGTTGGGATTCGTATTTTTTGGTCAGATGATAATAAGAAAATCAACTTTGGTACTGGTGCTGGAATCACCTGGCAAAGTGATCCAAGTGGTGAGTGGGATGAGACAGAGCTTAAGGCAAATAGATTAATTGCAATCGCATCCGGAGTTTTAGTATGAGGTTATTGGTTAATGGAAAATTGCAATCAGATTCATCACTTCTACCATTTTCTAACTCATTGATCAGGGGGGATGGTTTATTTGAGACCATTTTAACTATTGATGAAAAGCCAGTTGCTTGGGGTAGACATTATGCACGTCTTGAAAAAGCAGCAAAGAGATTATTATTCACCTTACCGGCCCGAATTGATATTGAGTTGGGAATTGGCGAGATTTTACTTGGCGCCGTAGGTCAATCTCGAATGAGATTAAATGTATTAGCAGAAGGTGATTGGTTTATTACATTAGAACCAGTAACACCAAATGATGAGGCTATTTCGTTAATGCGGGCAGAGCTACCAAAGATTTCAAATGGGCAGTTAAGTGGTATTAAATCAATCTCATATGGTGAATCAATGTTGGCAGTTAGAAAGGCACAGGAGATTGGCTATACCGATTCAATATTTGTAAATGAGAACGGGTTTGTAGTTGAGACTGGTATGTCTAATATATTAATTCTTTCTGATGGTGGCTGGCTAACCCCCGCACTTACTACCGGCTGTCTTCCAGGAGTTACTCGAGAGTTATTAATTAAATGGTTTGAGATTAAAGAGGATCTATTTACCTATGAGCAATTACTAGCAGCCACAGCGGTTTACACATGCTCATCAATTCGCTTGATACAGCGGGTAGGTAAGGTTGATGATCGCTTATTTGCCGAGAGTTCATTGGGAAATGAGTTGATTGGTAAATTTGAGATGCAATTGTTTAGTAATCTTGCACCATGAATTCAGCTGTTAAACGGGTATTAGTTGGAGTTGTAGGTGGTGTAATCACATTAATTGGTGTGGTGGCGTTAGTTGCACCAGGGCCAGGCTGGTTGATTATTTTTACCGGACTTGGAATCTTGGCATCGGAGTTTGCATGGGCTGCACGGGTGCTTGTGCATGCAAAGGGTGTGGCAAGTAGAGCGGCCACTGCAGCAAAGATAAAGAAGGAGCATCAATTACTGCTACTTGCTGCTGGAACATTTATTTCACTTGTTTTACTAGTTATTTGGTACGAATACCTCCGCTAATTACTCACCTTCTCCTGCCTGCTTTGCTAACCTAGCGGTATGTCGGGGCAGATCAAGATTTCAGTAGATGGCAAATCTTTGCAGGTGGCCGCTGATCAACGTCCAACCCACTTATTTGAGGGCAAAGGTGATGTTGTAGTTTGCCGAATAAATGGTGAACTGCGTGATTTGTGGAGTGAGTTAAAAGAGGGTGATCTAGTTGAAGCTGTAGCTATTGATTCACCCGATGGTTTAAATGTTTTGCGCCATTCAACTGCACATGTATTAGCACAAGCGGTACAAGAGGTATTTCCAGAGACCAAATTAGGTATTGGTCCACCAATAAGAGATGGGTTTTACTATGACTTTGACCCAAAAAATCCATTTACACCTAGTGATCTAGAAAAATTAGAGAGTGCGATGCGTAAGATTATTAAATCTGGTCAGCGCTTTCGTCGCCGAGTAACAAGTGAGAAGGATGCGTTAGCGGAGTTAAAGAGTGAGCCGTATAAGTGTGAATTAATTGGTTTGAAATCTGCCAGCGCAGATGATGGTTCAAGTGTTGAAGTAGGGGGTGCTGAACTTACGATCTATGACAACTTAGGTAGGGATGGAAATCCAGTATGGAGTGATCTATGCCGTGGTCCGCATCTGCCATCAACAAAACATATTCCTGCCTTTAAATTAATGAGGGCAGCAGGTGCTTACTGGCGGGGATCTGAAAAAAATCCAATGTTGCAGCGAATTTATGGAACTGCTTGGCAAAACCAGGAGGCACAAGATGCTTATCTACATATGCTCGAAGAGGCAGAAAAGCGTGACCATCGTAAGTTGGGTGCTGAGCTTGATCTATTTTCATTTCCAGAGGAGATCGGTTCAGGTCTTGCAGTCTTTCATCCAAAGGGTGGAATTATTCGTCGGGCAATGGAGGATTACTCAAGAAAGCGTCATGAGGAGGAGGATTATCAATTTGTTTACTCACCACATTTAACAAAGGCAGCATTATTTGAAACTTCAGGACATTTGCAGTGGTATGCCGATGGTATGTATCCACCAATGGTGATGGATGAAGAGTTACATGCAGATGGCACAATTAAAAAAGTAGGTCAGAAGTATTACATGAAGCCTATGAACTGCCCATTTCATAATTTGATTTATCAGTCTTCCCCTAAGTCATATCGAGATCTACCACTTAGATTATTTGAGTTTGGCACCGTTTATCGTTATGAAAAATCAGGTGTAGTCCATGGCATAACTAGGGCGCGTGGCTTTACCCAAGATGATGCTCATATTTACTGCACCAAAGAGCAGATGGCAGGGGAGTTAGATTCGCTGCTTACCTTCGTTTTAAATCTGTTGCGTGATTATGGGCTAACTGATTTTTACCTGGAGTTATCAACTAGAAATCCTGAGAAATCAGTTGGAGAAGAAAAAGATTGGGAAGATGCAACTGAGGCGCTAAGAGCAGCTGCTGAGAAACAAAAATTAGAGTTGGTATTAGATCCGCAAGGTGCTGCATTTTATGGACCAAAGATCTCAGTACAGGCGCGGGATGCAATTGGAAGAACCTGGCAAATGTCTACAATTCAAGTAGATTTTCAACTACCACAACGATTTGATTTAGGTTACGCCTCCTCTGATGGCTCTCGTAAGCAACCGGTAATGATTCACCGAGCATTATTTGGATCAATTGAGAGATTCTTTGGCGTGCTAACTGAACATTACGCAGGTGCTTTCCCACCATGGCTTGCACCAGTGCAAGTAAGAGGTATTCCAGTAGCTGACTCCTTTGCGCCATATCTATCTGATGTGGTTAAACAATTTAAAAAAGCTGGGATTCGTTGCGATATTGATAGCTCAGATGATCGAATGCAGAAGAAGGTTCGTAATGCCCAACTTGAGAAGATTCCATTTATGATGATTGCTGGTGAAGAGGATCAGAGTGCAAATGCAGTCTCATTTAGATATCGCAATGGCGAGCAGAAGAATCAAATACCAATTAAGCAGGCAATTGATGAGGTATTAGCTGCGATTAAAGATCGCGCACAGATTTAAATGTCAGATCAATCAATTGTAGGGGGAGCTGGCATGCCAGATAGTTGGCAGCGACTTTGGGCACCACACCGCATGTCATACCTTGAGGGAGAAAATCGACCTCTACCAGGAAATGAAATCTCCTGTCCATTTTGTCGAATTACAAAGTTAGATGATGAAGAGGCGTTGATTGTGGCTAGAGGTGAAGAGGCTTATGTAGTTATGAATCTCTATCCCTATAACGCAGGACACTTATTAATTTGTACTAATCGACATGTGGCAGAGCTTCCTGATTTAACCGAGTCAGAGCGCAATGAGGTGCAAGCACTTACCGCACATGCAATGAAAGTACTGCGCAAGGTAAGCAGGGCGGTTGGTTTTAATATTGGTTTAAATCAAGGCGCAGTATCTGGCGCTGGAGTTGCCGATCACTTTCACCAACATGTGGTGCCACGTTGGGCAGGGGATGCTAATTTCATGCCAATAATTGGAAAGACAAAGGTGTTGCCACAATTACTTAAGGAAAGTAGAGCGCAGTTATCTGCGGGTTGGAATCAAATCTAAAAATCGTTTTATCTCAGTAATCCCTAATTTATTCTCAAGCATCAATGGAATTGCTGGAATTATTAATCCCTGTACAAATTGATCCCAACCACCTTCGGTAAGGGCGGTGTGTAACTCCTCTTTAAACTCCAAAATTAACTCTCGATGCTCAGCATCACTTTGTAGTTTTGCAGATTTTTCACCAGAGTAATCAGTAATCATCTGATCCTCTAGATTAATTACTGCAGTTGGCGCTCCGTCATCGGCGTGTAAAACTAAGTACGGAGTAAGAACTGGTTCTAACATCTTGCCAACAATTGCGCTCATATCCTCAAAATCCACATCACCATCGGCAAAATCAATAATTGCCACAATTGTTGGTATATAAAGTTCGCGAAAGGTACTCCACTGTGCAACTACTTTAGGATCTATCCCAGTTTTAGCACTTGCAACAATTACAACAACATCAGATGTGATTAGGGCTGGATCATCGATCTGCGCAGCTGGAAGTCCTAGGGCGGCACAGATCATCTCTTGGCCAGGTGAAATCCCGAGGATAAATCGCGCGTTAATTAGGTTGTCCATCAAAGATAAGCCTACGATGGGAATTATGTTGCAGCGTTCATTACGCGATCCTGTCGCCAAAATTATTGCTCCATTTGTCAAAACTTTGGTCAAGCTGGGCGTAAGTGCTAATTTAATTTCATCACTTGGTGGAGTAGGTTCGGTAGTTGCCGCCCTTTATTTCTTCCCAAAGGGAGAGTTTTTTACTGGCGTAATTGTTGTTGCAGTTTTTGTGGCACTTGATCTCTTTGATGGAGCGGTTGCGCGGGCTTCAAATCAAGGAGATAGTAAGTGGGGGGCTCTTTTGGATTCAACTTTTGACCGATTAAGTGATGCGGCAATCTTTATTGGTGGCTTACTATTTTTTATTAAAAGCTCAGATCCTTTAATTCCAGTATTTCTAGTTGCCGCTTTTGCATCATTTATGGTCTCTTATATAAAAGCACGAGCAGAGTCCCTTGGAATTAAATGTGATGGTGGAATCGCCGAACGTGGTGAGCGAATAATTATTGTGCTCTCAGCGTATGGCTTGCATGGTTTGGCAGTTGATTATGCAATGAGTACCGGTGTTTGGGTTCTAGCAATTTTCTCAATGATCACAATGGCACAGCGCATGATTATTGTTTATAAAGCGGTGAAGTAGTGTATTTGCTTTATCTTTTTGCTTGGAAATTCATAGCACTACTCCCAGAGTCACTGGCTTATAGCTTAGCAAATAAAATCTCTGAGCTAATTTATGCTCGTAACGGCAAGGGTGTTAAAAGATTACGTATTAATTACCGCAGAGTGCTGCCAGACCTCTCTTCATTAGCATTATCTGAATTAACAAAATCTGGCATGAGATCATATTTGCGGTATTGGTTTGACACATTTCGCCTTAGTAAGTGGAGTAAAACACGGATCATTGAGACAACATTTGTTATTAATGAGAATCTTCTGAGGGATCCAATTGCTGCTAAGCAGGGTTGCATAATTGCGCTGCCACATGCAGGTAATTGGGATCATGCTGCCGCTTACTTTTGTTCAACTGGAATTAACCTAACTGCAGTAGTTGAGAAGTTAGAGCCAGAGGCGATATTTAAAAAGTTTTTACAGTACCGAGAAAGTATTGGTATTGAGGCGATAAGCCACCGGGAAAAAACTATTCCTATCTTGCTCGAGCGACTAGCGCAAGGAAAGTTAGTAGCTTTAGTTGCTGATCGAGATATGTCTCGTAATGGTATTGAGGTTAACCTTTTAGGTCATACCGCAAAGATGCCGGCAGGACCTGCAATTCTTGCAATTGAATCTGGCTCCCCATTAATTACTGCTTATATTCGTTACCTTAAAACGGGTATTGAAATTCGATTTGAGGAGACAATAAAATTGCCGGTAGCTGGTAGTAGGCAAGAGCAGATTCAAATTGTTACTCAATCAATGGCTGATAATTTTGGAAAGCGGATTAAAGAGTCTCCAGTTGATTGGCATATGTTGCAGCGGGTTTGGATAGATGAAGAAAATTAGAATTGGCATGGTTTGTCCCTATGGTTGGGATACACCAGGGGGAGTGCAAAGCCACATCCGTGACTTAACCGAACATTTTATATCTGAAGGTCATCACGTTTCAGTGCTTACGCCAGTTACCGATGACTCATTAGCGTATGAGGATTATGTAGTAAATGCTGGCAAGCCAATTTCAATTCCAATTAATGGTTCAGTAGCAAGAGTTCTATTTGGCCCAATTGCTAGTTCACGGGCAAAGCAATGGATAGCAGCTGGAGATTTTGATTTACTACATTTACATGAGCCAGCAATTCCATCACTATCTCTACTTGCTTGTTCTGCAGCAGAGGGTCCTTTAGTTGGTACATTTCATGTCTCAACTCCTAAGAAGAAAGCAATTTATGCAATTGGTCCAATTCTGGAGCCGATTGTGGAGAAGTTAACTGCGCGAATTGCAGTTAGTGAGTTAGCACGTTCAACCTTGAAGGATCATTTTGATACTGACGCAGTAGTTATTCCAAATGGCATTAACGGGCAACGTTATGCAAATGCAATTGTCTCTGATAAATATAGTGGTCCCAATACAGTTGGTTTTATCGGCCGATTTGAAGAGCCAAGGAAAGGTTTGCAGGTACTTATCGATTCACTAGCAATTGTTGCTAGATTTATTCCAGATGTTAGATTCTTAATTGCAGGCCCTGGAGATAATTCAGATTACTTAAAAAAACTAAACCCACAATTACACAGCCGAATTTCTTTTCTTGGTCTATTAAGTGATATCGAGAAGGAGAGTTTTTTAAAGTCAGTTGAAATATATGTTGCTCCAAATACTGGTGGTGAATCTTTTGGAATAGTTTTAGCAGAGGCACTCTCAGCCGGAACTGCGGTAGTGGCAAGTGATATTCCAGCCTTTAAAGCGGTGCTTGAAAATGGTCAGTTAGGTGAGTTATTTATTAATGAGGATTCAGCAGATCTTGCTAGGGTTCTAATTTCATTACTTAAAGATGATGAACGACGAAGTAAATTAGGAGTTAATGGAAAGTTAAGCGCGCAAAAATATGACTGGCAGGTTGTGGCAGAGCAAATAGAGAGTGTTTATGAGATGGCTATTGCTGGCGGGCAGAGAGTTAGCCTGTCTTCGGAGAGTAAGTTTTGGAGTAGAAGATGAGTCTTAATAGCTTATTGTTTTTACTTCTTATTGTTTTAATCGGTTGGTACTTATTTTTCTTAGCATCTAGGTTAGATCGCCTGCATCATCGCGTTGAGACATCCTGGGCAACACTGGACTCCTTATTGCAACAACGAGCAGCACTTGCACAGGAGATTGTGCAGGAATCAGATTTGGATCCAGCAACTGCATACTTGATTTCCACCTCTGCAACATCTGCTCGTTATGCCAATTTATCTGATCGTTCCGCAGCAGAGAGCGTGTTATCTGAATCATTGAAGTTAGTTATAGATGCTGCTCGAAGTAACTCCTTACAGCTTCCTACTGATCTTTTAGTTGAGCTTTCAGATATAACTTCTAAGATAAAACTTGCTATAAATATTCACCTTGAATCAGTAAATGCCACTCGTAATGTCAGGCAAAAGTCGGTAATAAGATTATTTAGATTAGCAGGCAAAGCACCACTTCCAGTTAAGTATGCATTTGAAAATGATGTATTAGATAGTTCACAGGTACAGCAGGATCGATTAACTATTAAAGAGAGTATGCCAGTAACTGCAAAGGGGAGTAGACACAAAAGACGGATTTTATTTTTATTGTCGCTATTTATAGTCATTGCCTCTATCAAAAATCTTGATCCGATAACAGAGTTTATTAATATTATTGAGGTTAAAAAGAATCTTCTTACTGGAGTAGAAGGCGCAAATAATCAGATTCTTGTTGTAAAAGTTGATGATACAAAAGATGCACATCCGCAGATTGGTCTTGAGGATGCTGATGTTGTTTATGTGGAGCAGGTTGAGGCCGGGCTAACTAGAATCGCAGCAATTTATTCATCTAAATTGCCAGCACAAATCGGGCCGGTGAGATCTGCACGAATCTCTGATATTGAATTACTAGCTCAATTTGGTCGGGTTGGATTTGCATACAGCGGTGCGCAAAAAAAAATGCATCCTGTGATTGCTGAAGCAAATCTAGAGAATCTTTCAGCAGAGCGGAATCCACCAAATATTTATGCTCAAGATCCAGAGCGAGTTGGCCCAGTTAATATGATTTTATATCCAGAGCTACTACTAAAACGTGCTAATGAAAAAGCTGCAACTCAAATTGATATCCCCAAGGTTGCACCCTGGAGTTTTGGTGATGCGCCAACGGGTGAAACTATAACTGTGAGCGCAAAAATAAAATGGCCAAGTGCTAAATATGAATTACGTTGGGATAATCAAATAAAAAAATGGCTGATCTACTTTAACGGCGAGGCTGATATTTCAGCTAATGGTTCCCAGTTATTTGCTGATACCGCCATTATTCAAATTATTTCAATTACACCATCAATTTATGGAGATAAATTTGGTGGCGTAACACCATTTTCAAAAACAACTGGAAGTGGCAAAGCGGTAATGCTGCGAGATGGTGTTAGTTATCAAATTAATTGGCAGCGAGATCTAGCAACTGATGCGACCACCTGGCGTAGTGCAGATGGGAAGATAGCCAACTTTAAACCAGGCAAAATTTGGATCTTTTTGACCGATACCCCACCTGCGCTAGCCCCCTAGGCAGCGCTTGAGTGTGAGGAATGCTTCATTTAATTGTCTTTGCATATGTAAAGTAATTAGTACACTTTGAGGCTAGATATTTAAGAGGAGAGATATGTCTAAGGAAACAGGCACAGCACGAGTAAAGCGCGGCATGGCAGAGATGCTTAAGGGCGGCGTAATTATGGATGTTGTAAATGTTGAGCAAGCCAAAATTGCAGAGGATGCAGGTGCGGTTGCGGTAATGGCGCTAGAGCGCGTGCCAGCAGATATTCGTGCCCAAGGTGGCGTTGCTCGGATGTCTGATCCAGATATGATCGAAGCGATTCAAGCAGCAGTCTCAATTCCAGTTATGGCAAAGGCACGTATTGGTCATTTTGTTGAAGCCCAAATTTTGCAAACACTTGGTGTGGATTACATCGATGAGTCGGAGGTTTTAACACCGGCAGATTATGCAAACCATATTGATAAGTGGAACTTTACAATTCCATTTGTTTGCGGTGCTACAAATTTAGGTGAGGCACTTCGCAGAATTAATGAGGGTGCCGCAATGATTAGATCAAAAGGCGAGGCTGGAACTGGTGATGTTTCAAATGCTACAACCCACATGCGTGCTATCTCTGGTGAGATTCGCCGGCTTACCTCAATGAAAGAGGATGAGTTATATGTGGCAGCTAAAGAGTTACAAGCCCCATATGAATTAGTTAAAGAGGTTGCCAGTACTGGCAAGCTTCCGGTAGTGCTATTTACTGCTGGTGGTATTGCAACTCCAGCAGATGCTGCGATGATGATGCAATTAGGTGCTGATGGTGTATTTGTTGGCTCTGGTATCTTCAAATCTGGCGATCCAGCAAAGCGGGCAGCTGCTTGTGTTAAAGCTGTTACCTACTTTACCGATGCAAAAGTAGTTGCAGATGTTTCTCGTGGGTTAGGTGAAGCAATGGTAGGAATTAACGTTGCAGATATTCCAGCACCACACCGCCTTGCGGAGCGGGGCTGGTAGTTGTGAAAATTGGAGTACTTGCACTCCAAGGTGATGTCGCCGAACACATCCAATCCTTAAGTGATTGTGGCGTTGATGCTCTCGCTGTTAAAACTAAAAGTGAGATCTCTGCTATCTCAGCCCTAGTAATTCCGGGGGGTGAGTCAACCACCATTGCAAAACTTGCTAGATCCTTTGACCTATTTGATCTAATAAAAGATCGGATTAAATCCGGCATGCCAACCTATGGCTCTTGTGCAGGCATGATTTTGCTTTCAAATACGGTTGAAGATGCAATCGCTGGACAAGAGAGTTTTGGTGGCATTGATATGGTGGTAAGGCGAAATGCTTTTGGGCGCCAAGTTGATTCATTTGAAACTGACTTAAAGTTTAAAGGAATTACCGATCCAGCTGTGCGAGCGGTATTTATTAGAGCACCGTGGGTGGAGTCAGTTGCCGCAGGAGTGGAGATTCTTGCTGAGATAAGTGATAAAGATGGTGTTAAGCATCCAGTTGCAGTACGACAAGGACATTTGCTTGCCACCTCATTTCATCCAGAGCTAACTGGAGATAATCGGGTACATAGATTTTTTGTTGAAAATATTTGCCGACAATTGGCAACTTTTTAAAGGTAGGAGAAGATGAGCGGCCATTCCAAGTGGGCAACCACCAAGCATAAGAAAGCAATTATTGATTCTCGTCGCGCTAAAAACTTCTCTAAATTAATTAAGGCAATTGAGGTTTCCACCAGAGAGGGTGGCGCTGATATCTCTGGAAATCCAACACTATTTGATGCAATCGCTAAAGCAAAAAAGAGTTCAGTACCAGCTGACAATATTGATCGCGCAGTAAAGCGCGGAGCAGGGCTTGAGACGGGTGCAAAGGTTTGGGAAACAATTATGTATGAAGGTTATGCAGCAGGCGGTGTTGCATTATTAATTGAGTGCTTATCAGATAACAGAAATCGGGCAGCATCTGAGGTTAGAGTTGCAGTCACTAGAAATGGTGGAAATATGGCAGATCCTGGCTCTGTCTCTTACTTATTTAATCGTAAAGGTGTAGTTATTGTTTCAAAGCATTCTGGAAAGGTTAGTGAGGATTCACTTCTTGAAGTGGTGTTAGATGCCGGCGCTGAAGAGGTTAATGATTTAGGGGAGTCATTTGAGGTTGTTGCCTCACCCGCTGATTTAGTAGCAGTGCGTACCTCACTACAAACTGCTGGTATTGATTATGAATCTGCTGAGACATCATTTTTGCCAACTATCTCAGTTCCAGTAGATGCTGAATCTGCTAAAAAGGTATTTGAATTGATTGAGGCGATAGAGGAGTTAGATGATGTGCAAAATGTTTATGGCAACTTTGATATTTCAGATGAGGTAATGGCGAGCCTTAGTTCATAAGTATTTCTCGCTGATTAGGCTTGGCCTATGCGTGTGTTAGGTATTGATCCAGGGTTAACTAGATGCGGTATTGGCATTGTTGATTCAACTGGACCACAAAAATTAGCAATGGCCGGAGTTGGGGTCATTAAAACTGATCCGGATGCCTCGCTGGAGTTTAGATTACTTGAATTAGAGAAGGAGATATCAATCTGGATTGCTAAATTTAAACCAGATGTTATTGCAATTGAGCGAGTGTTTTTTCAATTAAATGTTAGAACTGCAATGGCAACTGGGCAGGCTGCTGGTGTTGCCCTACTACTGGCGGCAAAAAATGGTATTCCAGTAGCAATGCATACCCCAAGTGAGGTCAAAGCTGCTGTTACCGGTTCTGGGCGAGCTGATAAGAAACAGGTAGCACAGATGGTTAAACGGCTACTTAAATTAAAGGAAATTCCCAAACCGGTAGATAGTACCGATGCTCTAGCCCTTGCGATCTGCCATCATTGGCGAGGTGTAGGTAACGCCAGAGTGGCGGCGGCGAAGAAAAAGGCGATCAAGAAACGATGATTAGTTCAATCTCAGGCACTGTTAAATCAACTGCAATTAATTCAATTGTGGTTGAGGTAGGCGGTATTGGAGTTTTATTACAGGTGCCCGCCCGAGTTGCTTCCCAGATGCAGGTTGGAAAATTAGTTAGTTTTCATACCTATTTAATTGTCAGGGAGGATGCTCTTACTCTCTATGGTTTTACCGAGATTACCGATCGGGAGTTTTTTGAATTACTTTTATCAGTTACTGGTATTGGACCAAAGGTTGCCCAATCTATTTTGGCAAGTAGTGAGGCCTCTACCATTGCAGCAGCGATAGTCTCCGCAAATTTGCAGAGCTTGGAGGCAATCTCTGGCTTAGGCAAGAAGGGAGCGCAGCGTTTGGTGCTTGAGTTAAAGGATAAGGCAGCTATCTTTGCTGGTGCTGGAGTAAATTCAAAGCTTTCAATTACAAATCAAGTAGAGAATGCATTGCAAGGACTTGGTTACTCAGTAAAGGAGGCAGCAGCAATGATCACACAAATTCCAGTGGGTGAAAAGATTGAGAAATTAGATGCTGCTCAAATATTAAAGTTGGCCTTAAAATCTGGTGGGAAGAAATAATGAGTGAACGAATTATTGATCAAGGCGCAGATGATGCCGAGCGGGTTGCTGAGTTAGCACTTCGCCCTAAGACATTAGGTGAGTTTGTTGGCCAACTTAGAGTACGAGATCAATTAGATCTACTTTTATCAGCTGCTAAGGAGCGAAAAAATCCAGCAGATCACATTTTATTCTCTGGCCCACCAGGACTTGGCAAGACAACTCTTGCGATGATTGTGGCATCTGAGATGGATGCGCCAATTCGAATTACATCCGGGCCTGCTATCCAGCATGCTGGTGATTTAGCATCGATCCTCTCTTCATTGGTGGAGGGTGAGATTTTATTTTTAGATGAGATTCACCGAATGTCACGACCGGCGGAGGAGATGCTTTATTTGGCGATGGAGGATTTTAGAGTTGATGTAATTGTTGGTAAGGGCGCTGGCGCTACCTCAATTCCACTTGATCTACCGCACTTCACCTTAGTTGGCGCAACTACTAGAGCAGGGCTACTTCCAAGTCCACTTCGTGATCGCTTTGGCTTTACTGCGCAATTAGATTTTTATGAAGCAGATGAGTTAGCTCAAATTATTAAGCGCAGCTCTGATCTATTAGAGATCCAAATAGATAAGGCTGCAGTTGCTGAGATCGCCTCCCGCTCCCGCGGCACACCGCGCGTTGCAAATCGGCTGTTAAGAAGAGTGCGTGATTATGCGCAGGTTAATAAGGAGAAGGTAGTTCAGATAGAGCATGCAAAATCTGCTCTTAAAATATATGAGGTTGATGAGATTGGGTTAGATCGATTAGATAAAGCAGTACTTAGCGCATTAATTAAAAACTTTAATGGCGGACCAGTAGGTGTTTCAACTCTTGCGATGGCGGTGGGGGAGGAGATTGAAACTATTGAATCTCTTGCTGAACCATTTTTAGTTCGAATGGGATTTTTAGCGCGCACACCACGGGGTCGAGTTGCAACTGCATCAGGTTGGATGCATCTTGGGATTAAGCCACCACTGTCGGCGCAGGTTGGAACTGATGCCTCACTCTTTGATCAAGATCCTGATATAGCGCAGTAATCTGCACAAATATCGATAAATCTGCTGCAATTGCTGGCGGATTTCTCATTAAACTCACCTAAGCCTAGAATTGGCTCTCATGTCTGCTAATAAAATTGCTAATACCCAATCAAAGGCGTTGCGCACGATCTCAATCCTGCTGCTAACTATTTTGGCATTTACTGGAGTTGCATTTGTATTAGGAGCTACCTCATTTAAATTAGGTTTGGATCTACAGGGCGGAACTAGCGTAACTTTGCAACCTCGGATTGAGGAAGGCCAGACTGGCAAGGTAACTACGGAGGCTATTGATCAGGCGATTGCAATTATTCGCCAGCGCGTTAACTCATTAGGTGTTGCTGAATCTGAAGTATCTGCGCAAGGAAGTGGTGTTAATCGCCAAATTGTTATCTCAGTCCCTGGTGAAACCGGCAGGCGAATTGTTGATTTAGTAGGGCAAACTGCCGAACTTAGATTTCGTCCAGTATTAGCAGAGGGTGCAGCAAATGCCACATCAACTACTACTGATACTAGGACCGCAACTTTGCCGGCAGGTGTTACCCCAGAGTTAAATTCACAATTTGCAGCGTTAGATTGCACACTGCCACAAAATCGCCAAGGTGGCGGGGGTGGAAGTGAGGCAGCAACGATTGTTAGTTGTGATCGCGCTGGAATAAGTAAGTTTATTTTGGCACCAGCTGAAGTTTTAGGTCGTCAGGTAACAAAGGCATCTGCAGTAATTAATACTCAAAGCGCCTCTGGTTGGTATGTAGTTTTAGATTTTAATGGCGAGGGAACAAATAAGTTTGGAGCGATGACATCACGTTTGACAACACTGCCGCCACCGCAAAATCAAGCAGCAATTGTGTTAGATGGCTTGGTCTACTCAGCACCTAGAATCAATGAGGCAATTAGAACTGGAAGCGCACAGATCACCGGTAATTTCACGCAACTTGAGGCACAAGATTTAGCAAATGTTTTAAAGTATGGCGCACTACCACTTGCATTTGATCGCGGTGAGGTGCAGCAAATTTCACCAACCCTTGGCGCAGATCAATTACATGGTGGTTTATTAGCTGGCGGACTTGGTCTGCTATTAGTAGTTCTCTATTCAATGCTCTACTACCGTGGCCTTGGTATTGTTTCTGTTGGTTCACTTGGTGTGGCAACTATTATTGCACTTCTCTCATTCCTATTACTTGGTGAGTGGATTGGCTTCACATTAACTTTGGCAGGAATTGCTGGTGCGATCGTGGCGATTGGAATCACCGCCGACTCATTTATTGTTTACTTTGAACGTATTCGCGATGAGGTCCGTGAGGGTAGATCTCTTAAATCAGCGGTTGAGACTGGTTGGGTAAGAGCAAGACGTACTGTGATTGTGGCAGATGCAGTTTCAATGATCGCCGCTGTCATGCTTTATTTCTTCGCAGTAGGTGGCGTACGTGGCTTTGCATTCACACTTGGACTAACAACAGTTATCGATTTAATTGTGGTCTTCTTCTTTACTAAGCCACTTATAACTTTCTTAGCTAAATTCTCCTTCTATAACCAAGGGCACAATCTCTCTGGTTTCTCCGCTAAATCTTTAGGTGTTGTGCAAAAGAGTGTTGTATCAACTGGGGAGGATAAGTAATGGCTAAGTTATCTGGCATTGGCGGCCGGCTTTATCGGGGCGAAACCTCTATTGATTTTATTGGTAAGCGCAGGATTTGGTACTCATTCTCTGGCTTATTAATTCTTGCCTCCGCAATTACATTATTCACCCAAGGATTACACCTTGGTATTGAGTTTAAAGGCGGCTCATCTTTTATAGTGACATCACCAAATGCATCAGTTAGCTCAGCAGAGGCTGTGTTATCTGAGGCTGGGATTACATCGCAAAATATTATTCAAAAAATTGGTAATGACAAGGTCAGAGTTCAAACCGAGGCACTGACTCAAGTTGAGCAAGCAGCTGTTGAAGATAAATTAGCAGCCAAGTTTGGCGTGAGTGTGGACTCTATTGATTCACAGATTATTGGTCCATCTTGGGGTAAAGAGATTACCCGTAAGGCGTTATATGGTTTGTTTGGATTTATCTTTGTAGTAATGCTCTACCTAGCAATGGCATTTGAATCAAAGATGGCACTTGCTGCGATTACTGCTGTTATTCATGACGTATTTATTACAGTTGGTATTTATGCACTAATTGGTTTTGAGGTGACACCTGCAACGGTGATTGGTTTCTTAACTATTTTAGGTTACTCACTCTATGACACCGTAGTGGTATTTGATAAGGTGCGCGAGAATACAAAAGGTATTGCCTCAAGTGGTAAGAGCACCTACTCACAAGCTGCAAATCTGGCTGTAAACCAGACCTTAGTCCGCTCATTTAATACATCTTTAATTGCATTACTACCAGTTGGCTCTATTCTATTTGTGGGCGCAGGACTATTAGGTGCTGGCACATTAAAGGATTTATCCCTGGCATTATTTATTGGTCTGGCAACTGGAACCTACTCATCTGTCTTTATTGCCACCCCAATCTTGGCAGTCCTTCATGAGCGAGAGCCTGCGATGCAAGCACTTGCTAAAAGAGTTGGCAGTCGCGGTGACAAGCCAGTTGCTCCAGTATTTGTAAGCAATCAAGAAGGTCGTGGACCACGTAATCAACCAAGACGTAACCGTCGTCGCTAATATAATTTTGCATTAAAAAAAGTAAGCCAGCGCGCTATGACAACTGAACAATTGTTAAAGCCGCTAGCCGATGGGCTATCTCAATCTCACCCTGGATTTTCAAGTAAGGATTTAGCGCGCGCATTCACTGCTGCTGAGAAGGCACATGCTGGCCAACTTCGTAAATCTGGTGAGGCTTATATAACTCATCCAGTAGCGGTTGCGCAGATATTAATTGATTTAGGAATGGATCTGCCAACTGTCATGGCAGCACTGCTGCATGACACAGTTGAGGACACCACCTACTCAATCGATCAAATAAAGAGTGAGTTTGGCGATGAGGTGACATCACTAGTTGATGGTGTTACAAAGTTAGATAAATTGACCTACGGACCAACTGCTGAGGCTGAGACTTTGCGCAAGATGGTGGTGGCAATGTCTAGGGATATTAGAGTTTTAGTTATTAAATTAGCAGACCGTTTGCACAATGCCCGCACTTGGGAGTTTATTGAGGCAGATACAGCACAACGCAAAGCAAAAGAGACAATTGATATCTACGCCCCACTTGCTCATCGATTAGGAATGAATGCAATTAAGTGGGAGTTAGAGGATCTCTCATTTAAATTCCTAGAGCCAAAGAAGTTTGACGAGATTGAACGATTAGTAAGTGAGCGATCACCAGCTAGAGATCAATTAACACAGGAGGTTATTACAGCGATTGATCAGGATTTAAAACAAGAGGAGATAGCAGCACAGGTAACTGGTCGGCAAAAGCATTTTTATAGTGTTTATCAAAAAATGGTTGTGAGAGGTCGAGAGTTTAATGAGATCTATGATCTAGTTGGAATTCGTATTTTAGTTGACTCAGTTCGTGATTGTTATGGGGTATTAGGGGCAATTCATGCGAGGTGGAGTCCAGTTCCTGGCAGATTTAAGGATTACATTGCAATGCCAAAATTTAATCTTTATCAATCACTGCACACCACAGTAATTGGGCCAAATGGCAAAGCGGTGGAGATTCAAATCCGCACCTTTGATATGCACGCCCGGGCTGAGTATGGAATTGCTGCGCATTGGAAATATAAATCTAAAACTAATGAGCCAGGTAAAAGTCCAGAGGTGCTTTGGCTTCGCCAGCTACATGAGTGGCAACAGGAGAGTGAGGATGTTGGTGATTTCCTAGAAACATTAAGGTATGACCTGCGTACACCTGAGGTATTTGTCTTTACTCCAAAGGGAAGTGTGATTGCACTGCCATCAGGATCTACTCCAGTTGATTTTGCCTATGCAGTACATACTGAGGTTGGTAATAAGTGTGTTGGAGCTAAGGTAAATGGAAAGTTAGTGCCATTAGAATCTCACTTAGTAAATGGTGATGTTGTAGATATTGTTACAAATAAAGGAATTACCGCAGCACCAAGTCATGATTGGCTTAACTTTGTTACATCATCTCGGGCTAGATCAAAGATTAAAGCCTGGTTCTCTAAGGAGCGCAAAGAGGAAGCGATTGAGGCCGGACAGGAATCAATTGCTCGCCAGATGCGAAAGGCTGGTCTGCCACTACAAAAGATATTAGGTGGACATGCATTATTGGAGTTAGCACATGAGATGCGGTATGAAGATATTGAGAGTATGTATGAAGCGGTTGGAAATGGTCATGTTTCAGCTCACTCAGTAATTGAAAAACTAATGGTATTACTTGGCACAGTAGATGCTCATCCAGAAAATGATTTAACTCCACTAATTAATCCAGTAAAACGTGAACGAAAAAGTGTTACCGGTATTGATGTTGAGGGAGCAGCAGATGTTTTGGTAAAGCTGGCAAGATGTTGTGCGCCAGTTCCTGGTGATCTAATAACTGGCTTTATTACTCGCGGCAGTGGCGTATCTGTGCACCGCGCAGATTGCATAAATATTACCGATCTTAAGATCCATCAAGGAGATCGGATGGTTGGAGTTAAGTGGAACCTGTCCGCTAAGAGCACTTTCTTAGTAAATATTCAGGTAGAGGCGCTAGATCGTGCCCGACTGTTATCTGATGTGACAAAGGCGTTATCTGATCAACAAGTAAATATATTAAGTGCTTCAGTTGTCACCAATAAAGATCAGACAGCGATTTGTAAATTCTCCTTTGAGATGGCAGATGCCTCCCATTTAGATGCAGTATTAGCTGCGGTTAGAGCAATTGAAGGTGTTTATGATGTTGATCGAATTTTTAATAATTAGCCGGTGAATTCAGTCAAACCCTTTTGTGCTTGCTCAAGCCAATCTCTACGGGCAGCTGCAGCCTCTCGTGCCACCATTGCTTTAGCGGTTTGTCCAGCAGCCTCAGCCTTTGCTGCTTGTTTCTCATAATTTTCAATTGCCTCAGCCAATCCCTGCACAACCTTATTTGCTTGTGCCTTTGCAGAGGGATCACTCTTACGTTGTTGATTACGCTCTAACTCATTAATCTCATCCTCAACTTTTTTTACACGGGCATCAAATGCTGATCGCTTCTTACGATCAGTCATGCCGATCTTTTGCCACTTACCCATTAGGTCATAGAACTTCTTCTTAGCTGATTTAAAATCAGATATTGGAAGCAATGCTTCAAACTCAACAATCATCACCTCTCGTTTTGCTAAATTCTCACTCATTGAGCCTTTGCGCTTAGCCATATCTGCATTTTTTGCAGCAAAAAATGTGTCTTGGGATGTTTTAAATCTGTTCCATAGCGCTGTGTCATTACTCTTCTTGCCACGACCAGCAGCCTTCCATTGGTCCATTAATGATTTAAAGCGCTTTGCAGTATTAAGCCACTCCTTTGAGTTAGCCAAACTCTCCGCCTCTTTTACGATTACCTCCTTGGTTGCAGCAACCTTCTTCTGCTCAGAATCTAAGTTAGCAAAGTGAGTGCGACGGCGCTTATCAAATTTATTACGAGAGGATGAGAATCTCTTCCAAAGTGCAGTATCGATTTTCTTATCAAGTCTGGGTGCTTTCTTCCACTCTTCAAGTAATACTTTTAGCCGCTCAGTTGTGATTTTCCAGGCTACCGAATCAATTAATGTCTCAGCCTCAGCAACTATCTTCTCTTTAACTGAAGCCGCTTCGTTTTGTCTGGCTGCTCGCCCAGCTTTTTGTGCCTCTTTACGTTCTTTGTAGGCACCTTCATGTTCGGTAATTAAAGTTGGAATTTTCTCTAATGATTCAGCTAGATTTACTAAATCTCCAACGCCATTTAATTCAGAGATTTGGGTGCGCAGCTTATTAACTGCTACTTGGGCATCACTTGGCACCATTGCACCTGATCTAATTCGAGCAGCAAGCAGGGCAACCTCAGATGCTGCCATTTCAAACTTCTTAACAAAATAGGCAAGCGCCTCTTCTGCACTTTTGCCAGGGTAGGAACCGACAGCACGATCACCCGTTGGGGTAATTACATAGACAGTGCCATCTTCGCCGACTCGGCCAAATTTTGCTGGATCACCAATAAGTGCTGCTGCAGCCCCGGTACTTGAAAGGATATGTGTAGTTGCGTTCTCCATAGTTGCTTAACCTTTCGTTGCGCGATCTCTGCGTAGCAGATCTCGTTATGGGCTGGCGTAGTAATCAATTTTGCATTTGCGCCATTGATTACCTGGTTTGGTGCTGGCTAAAAGATAGCCTAAGTACCTGATTTTAGGAAAGCCTGAGCGGGAAAAAACAGTGGATAGGGGTAGGTAATGCTGATCGATCGAGTGATCGCCCCCTACTTTGAAACCAACTGCTGGATCCTAGCTACTGGTGTTAATCAGGAGTGCATCATTGTTGACCCCGGGATGGCAAAGCCAAATTTAGTAAAAAGTATTAAAGAGAAGATTGCCGAACATAATTTAAAACCAGTTGCAGTATTAATTACTCATGGACATATTGATCATATGTTCTCAGTGCTGCCATTAACAAAAGAAATACCAATGCGGACTTTTATTACCGCATCCGATAGATTTTTACTAACCAACCCAATGGCAGCACTTGATAGCGGGGGAGTAAGTGAGCAATTAATATCTGCATTTGGCGGAAATAATTTTGCAGAGCCATCTGATCTAATTGAGTTAGATGATTTTGGTAATTTTCAAATAGCAGGTCTTGAGATTGAATCAATATTTGCGCCCGGCCACACCAAAGGTTCGGTGATTTTTACCGTTGATAATCAAGTACTGATCTCTGGGGATGTGCTATTTGCTGGTGGCATTGGTAGAACCGACCTACCCACAGGATCTGCTACTGATATGCGCAAAACCTTACGAGATCGAGTTTTGACACTACCTGATGGGCTAAATGTCCTACCTGGGCATGGTCGACAAACTACAATCGCCACAGAGCGGGTGAGTAATCCTTATCTGCAAAGTGATTTTTTAGATCAGAGTGGGCGGTGAGCTGATGAGTAAGTTTCAGGCGCCCAAAGGTGTCAGTGAGTACTTTCCACCCAACTCAGATCAGTTTGAGTATGTTCGAGATCATTTACTTACCGCCGCTAAATTAGCTGGCTACTCATTAATTGAACTACCAGTATTTGAAGATACTGAGGTTTTTACCCGCGGTGTCGGGGAATCAACTGATGTAGTTAGCAAAGAGATGTATACCTTTGAGGATAGAGGTGGCAGATCAATCACACTTAGGCCTGAAGGAACAGCGGGTGTGATGCGGGCAGTAATAGAACATAATTTAGATAGAGGGCAACTACCGGTAAAGCTTTTTTATACCGGTCCATTTTTTAGAGCAGAGCGGCCACAAGCAGGTCGCTATCGCCAGTTTTATCAGGTTGGTATTGAGGCAATTGGTTATAACGATCCAGAGATTGATGTTGAGGTTATCTCAGTTGCCGATACTGCATTTAAAGCCTTAGGTCTTAAGCAGTATAAATTAAATATAACCTCACTTGGAGATACCAAGAGTCGAGATGATCACCGCAAGGATTTAGTTAAGTTTATTGCTGGCCTAAAGCTAGATGAGGCAACTGCTGAGCGGGCAAAATTAAACCCACTTAGATTATTTGATGATAAGCGGGATGAAATAAAAAATATAATGAGTAAGGCACCACTGCTACTTGATTACCTAAGCAGTGAGAGTAAATCCCACTTTGAAGAGGTTAAGCGTTTGCTCACTGATATTAATATTGATTACGAAATAAATCCTAGGATGGTGCGCGGTCTTGATTACTACACCGGCACCACATTTGAGTTTGATCATGCCCTCCTTGGCGCTCAATCAGGAATTGGCGGCGGCGGCAGATATGACGGCTTAATGGCTTCACTCGGTGGATCAGATGTTAGTGGCATCGGATTTGGCTTAGGTGTTGACCGTATTTTAATGGCGTGCTTGGCGGAGCAGTCATTATCACCAGCAATTAATCAGATCCAATTATTTGTTGTACCAATTACTGAATCTGGTAAGAGTGTTGGTTTTAAATTACTTTCACAACTGCGAGCAGCTGGTATCACTTGCGATATGGCTTATGGAGATCGTGGTCTTAAGGGTGGCATGAAGGCGGCTGATAAGAGTGGTGCTCGTTATTGCTTGGTAGTAGGTGATGATGAGATCTCATCTGGAAAGTGCGAATTAAAATTAATGAGCAGCGGTGAGGTTATCTCTAGTAGTCTTGCGGTTTCAGATTTAATAACTAGATTAGGAAATTCTAAGTAATGCTGCGCACTCATGATGCAGGATCTCTTAATGCAAAGTCAGTTGGCACCAAGGTTGTACTTGCTGGCTGGGTAGCACGCCGGCGTGATCATGGTGGAGTTGCATTTATTGATTTGCGGGATTCAACAGGTGCGGTGCAGGTTGTAATTAATGATGAGAAGGTTGCTGGCGAGCTTCGTGCTGAGTGGTGTGTCTTAATTACTGGCAGTGTGAAGATGCGTCCTGCTGGTAATGATAATAAGGAAATTGCAACTGGTGAGATTGAGGTTGTTTGCGAATTACTTGAAGTTTTAAGTGAGGCAGCAGCACTGCCGTTTCCAGTAGATAGTGGTGATATTGGAAATATCTCAGAGGAGGTCCGGCTTAAATATCGCTACTTAGATTTGCGCAGAGAAGGACCGGCTAAGAATTTGAGATTGCGCTCTAAGGTAACAACTGCAATTCGAGATGTAATGAATGAGGCAGATTTTCTAGAGATTGAAACACCATATCTGACCCGTTCAACTCCTGAAGGGGCAAGAGATTTTCTAGTTCCAGTTAGGTTACAGCCTGGATCTTGGTATGCCTTGCCTCAATCACCTCAACTATTTAAACAGTTACTAATGGTTGCTGGCATGGAACGTTACTACCAAATAGCAAGATGTTTTAGAGATGAGGATTTTCGGGCAGATCGCCAACCTGAATTTACGCAATTAGATATTGAAATCTCATTTGCTGATCAAGCAGATGTAATTGCAGTTGCTGAAAAAGTTCTAGCTCAAGTATTTCAAAAGGTTGTTAACCACAAGATTTCGCTACCAATTCCACATATGACATATAAAGATGCGATGCGAGATTACGGCTCAGATAAGCCAGACCTAAGATTTGATAATAAGTTAACCGATGTTACTGAGTTCTTTAAAGATACATCTTTTAGGGTATTTCAAGCAGAGTATGTGGGCGCGGTTGTAATGCCAAAAGGTGCAGATTCACCACGACGAGAGTTAGATGCTTGGCAGGATTGGGCAAAGGCAAGGGGTGCTAAAGGGTTGGCTTATATATTGCTACAAGCAGATGGCACATTAGGTGGCCCGGTTGCAAAAAATCTTTCTGAGAAGGAAAGCTCTGGTATTGCAGCAAAGGTTGGCGCAAAAATTGGTGATGCCATTTTCTTTGCCGCTGGAGATGCAGTTTCATCGCAAAATTTATTAGGGGCAGTTAGGGTTGAGATTGGGACTCGTTGTAATTTAATTGATGAGGGTTCATGGAAATTTGTTTGGATTGTTGATGCGCCAATGTTTGAGCCAGTAGATCGCCAAAATCTGGCTGCCGGTTGGACTGCGGTTCACCATCCCTTTACTGGTCCAAAACCTGAGTTTGTTGATAGCTTTGATAAACAACCAGCTGATGCACTTGCCTATGCATATGACATTGTTTTAAATGGTAACGAGATTGGTGGTGGATCAATTCGTATTCATCAGCGCGAGGTTCAACAGCGGGTATTTAAAACTATTGGATTATCAAAGGATGAGGCGGAGAGTAAGTTTGGATTTTTGTTAGAGGCATTTAATTATGGTCCACCACCACATGGTGGAATCGCACTTGGTATTGATCGATTATGCGCACTACTTGCTGGTGCTCAATCAATCCGTGAAGTTATTGCCTTTCCAAAGACTGCAAGTGGCGCAGATCCACTTACTGGCGCACCAACACCGATTACGCCAGCACAAAGGAAAGAGAGTGGGGTCGATACTCCAGCCCCTGCCAAGGAGTAAGCAACTTTTCAGGTATTCTTCCCAAATGGGACCAGGTGGAATTGCAACAATTATCGCAGCCTCATCGCTAGCCATAATTGCATTAGCCATCTCTTATGCGGTAATTCGCCTCACTAGAACAATTGATGAAATAACTACGACAATTTCAATGGTTAACAGTCCACTCAAAAGTGTGAGCAATGCGGGAAAATCATTAGAAAATCTGATTAAGAAATTTACCAAAGGAACTGAATCGTTTTTTGATGAGAACCCGATGGCCATGAAAGCAGCGACAGCTGTAGTTTCGGCGGCAAAGGGAAAGAAAAAGGTTAAGAAAAAAAGCAAAGCAAAAGAGTAGTGATGGACTCCGCAGAGATACGCTCCCGCTGGCTGAAATTTTTTGAAAGTAAGAACTCATTAAATCTTAAACACACAGTCGTTCCGTCGGCATCGTTAATTGCTGATGATCCCAATCTTTTATTAGTAAATGCGGGCATGGTTCCGTTTAAACCTTATTTTTTAGGTGAAGTTAAAGCACCATATAAGCGGGCAACCTCAGTACAAAAATGTGTAAGAACCTTAGATATTGATGAGGTTGGCAAAACTACTAGGCATGCATCCTTTTTTCAGATGTGTGGCAACTTCTCCTTTGGTGATTATTTTAAGGAGGGTGCGATTGCACTTGCTTGGGAGTTGCTAACTAAATCTGTTTCAAATGGCGGTTATGGATTTGCTGAGGAGAAGCTTTGGGTAACTGTGTATCAAGATGATGATGAGGGTGCAGAAATTTGGGAGAAGCAAGTTGGAGTACCAAAGAATCGAATTCAACGCCGAGGAATGGCAGATAATTTTTGGTCAATGGGAGTTCCCGGTCCTTGTGGGCCATGCTCTGAGATCTACTTTGATCGAGGTAGTGCATATGGCAAAGAGGGTGGACCAATTGCAGATGAGGATCGGTATTTAGAGATTTGGAATTTAGTTTTTATGCAAAATGTTCGTGGTGAGGGTGGTGATAAGAACTCATTTCCAATTGTGGGTGAGTTGCCAGCAAAAAACATTGACACTGGATTAGGTCTTGAACGAACCGCTGCGCTACTTCAGGGCGTGGATAATATATATGAAATTGATACTACAAAGATTATTTTAGATAAGGCATCAGTGTTAACCAAAGTTAAGTATGGCAAGGATGAGAGCTCTGATATATCACTTCGAGTAGTAGCAGATCATGCTCGAACCGCAATGATGTTAATTGGTGATGGTGTTACACCAGGCAATGAAGGGCGTGGTTATGTGCTGCGCCGAATGATGCGGCGAACTATTAGAAACATGCGCCTACTTGGCTCACAAGATTTAGTGATGGGTGAGTTAATTAAGAGTTCTATTAAGGCGATGGGAGCGCAGTATCCAGAGTTGGTAAGTGGTTCTGATCGAATTCTTGCAATTGCAGAGGCTGAAGAAGATAGCTTTATTCAAACCCTAAAAAGTGGCACAACAATCTTTGATCTTGCTGCTGATCAATTAAAGAGTGAGAAGAGTAAATCTTTATCTGCTGATACCGCTTTTAAACTTCATGACACATATGGCTTTCCGTTTGATCTAACCCTTGAGATGGCACGTGAGCAAGGATTAGGTGTTGATGAGGTTGGCTTTAGAAAGTTAATGAATGAGCAGCGTGATCGGGCAAAAGCTGATGCAAAGGCTAAGAAGAGCGGGCATACCGATCTAACTGAGTATCGGGGGATTGTTGATAAATCTGGAGCATCTAAGTTTGTTGGTTATGACAATATAAGTGCTGAGGCAAAGTTAACTGGATTATTAGTTGACGGCAAGAGTGTTAAAGAGGCAAATGCTGGAGCTGATATTGAAATTACCTTAGATCGCACACCATTTTATGCTGAAGGTGGCGGTCAACTAGCTGATGGCGGAAAAATAAAGTTAGCAAATGGGGCAGTTATTGAGATTGATGATGTTCAATCACCAGTACCTGGCCTAATTGTTCATCGCGGAACAATTATTAGTGGTGTGGTTAAAAATGGTGAGCAAGCAGTTGCCAATATTGATTTAGAAAGAAGATTAGCAATCTCCAGAGCCCATACTGCAACACATATGGTTCATAAAGCATTTCGGGAGGCACTTGGTGAGACTGCAACTCAAGCAGGCTCTGAGAACGCACCTGGTCGATTTAGATTTGATTTTCCATCAACTAGCGCAGTTCCCACCTCTGTTTTAAATGATGTAGAGAGCAGAGTTAATGAGTTGTTGATCTCTGATCTGCAAGTTCATTCAGAGGTTATGTCACAAGATGCTGCAAAAGCAATTGGAGCGATGGCGTTATTTGGTGAGAAGTATGGTGATCAGGTTCGAGTGGTAAGTGTTGGTGATTGGGCCAAGGAGTTGTGTGGTGGAACCCATGTGACACGCTCTGGTCAACTTGGCTTAGTAAAACTTTTATCTGAATCCTCAATTGGTGCTGGTGTGCGCAGAGTAGAGGCATTAGTTGGGTATGACGCATATCAGTATTTAGCTCGTGAGCATGTACTACTTAATTCACTAACTGAAATCATTAAAGGTGTTCGAGCAGATGAATTACCGCAACGTATCTCTGAACTAGTTGAGAAGATGAAGGGTATGGAAAAAGAGTTATCGGGCGTGCGAAGTGCAAAGGCAATGGCAGCAGCAGGGGAGTTATTAAAAAAAGTCAAGCCAATTGGCGGCATAAATTTAATTATTGATCAATTAGCAGATGAGATTGCTGTAGATGATATGAGATCAATATCAACTGATTTGCGGGGCAAACTTAAAGCCGGCATTGTTGTGTTAGCGACAATTACTGGTGGTAAGCCGTTATTAGTTGCAGCAGTTTCACCAGAGGCAATTAAATTGGGAGTAAAGGCTGGTGAGTTAATTAAAACTGGCTCTACAGTTCTAGGCGGTGGCGGTGGCGGAAAAGATGATTTCGCGCAAGGCGGCGGTGTTGATAGTGGGGCAATTGTGAAAGCATTTGCTGAGATAACAAAAGTTATCAATGGGAAAATCAATTAAAGGTTGGATTTGCTATGAGTAAGCCAATTGCTATTGGCCGAAGAGTTGGCTTTGATTTTGGTCAGAAAAGGATTGGAGTAGCGACCTCAGACTCAGAATCTATTCTGGTATCACCTCATGCAACACTATTAAATGATGACAAATTAATAAATAAATTGCAAGATATTATTACCGAAGTTAGCCCTTTCTATATTGTGGTGGGAAATCCAAAGCATTTATCAGGTGAAAATAGTGAAATATCAGAGGCCGCATATGCCTTTGCTGCTTTATTAAAAAGTATATTTACTGGTCCGATCTACTTTGTTGATGAACGCCTTTCAACATCAAGTGCTTACTCACAAATGCGTGAGATTGGAAAATCAGAGCGGGATAGTAAAGCGGTTATTGATCAGATCGCTGCTATTAATATTTTAGAAAGTGCCATATTAAATGAGAGATCAGGTGCAGTAGTTGGTGAATTACTTTGAGGCGCTTAATCGTTGCCCTCCTTAATGGTGTCTTAATTACTGGATTAGCTATCTCAATTCATAACGCCTACTTACTCAATGATTATCTGACTTCAACCTCCGCAAGTAAGGCTGAAATACTTATTGAGGATGGAGATACTGGCGTTAAGATCTCTCAAAAACTTTATGATGCTGGTGTAATAAAAGCGGCCAAAGTATTTTATAAGATTGCGCTAAACCAAAAGCGAGCGAACTCAGTCTCACCTGGCATTCATGAGATTGATCTAAAAATTTCAGCACAAGCTGCACTTGAGCAATTATTAGATCCAACTAGAAATCGCGGAGTTTTCCGGTTCAACGAGGGATTACGTAAGATTGAAATCCTAGATTTATTGGTTAAATCCAAGTTAGTAGTAGGCCAATTATCACCAACAATAAAGCCAGCAGATATCTTTAAAACAAATAATCTAGAGGGCTTCCTATTCCCTGCTAATTACTCATTTGCTCCGGCAACTACCACCGACCAAGCAATTATGCAGATGCTTGAACGGTTTAATCTAGCGGCAAAAACCAGCAAGATAGATCAAGGTTATGGAAAGTTTTCACCATTTGATTTGGTGACAATTGCTTCTATTGTGCAGGCAGAGGGTGATGTACAAGATTTCACCAAGATTGCCCAGGTTATCTACAATCGACTAAAGATTGGTATGCCGCTACAAATGAATACCACTATTGAGTATGCAGCGAATCTACGGGGGAAAATAAGACTCCCCTATAAGCAGTTAGAGATAAACTCTAGGTATAACACTTATAAGTATCAGGGGTTACCACCTGGACCAATTGGTAACCCTGGGCAGGCAGCACTTGAGGCGGCGGTAAATCCGCAGATTGGTGATTGGCTTTATTTCATTACGGTAAAGCCACAGGAGACAAGATTCACCAAATCTATAACGGAATTTAATATTTGGGCAGATGAGTTTAGGAAAAATGAGAAAGCAGGGTTATTTAAATGATTAAGTTAGCTGTGGCTGGTAAGCCAATTAGTCATTCTCTTTCTCCCTTACTACACACCACTGCTTATGAGATATTAGGAATTAAAGCAGAATTTTTAGCGGAAGAGGTAAGTGAAGATACCTTTGCAGATTTTTACTTTAATGCAAAAAATAATGGCTATCGAGGGTTAGCGATGACTATGCCATTAAAAGAGATATCAATCGGATTTGTTGATCGGGTTGATCCAATTGCAAAACAGATTGGCTCAATTAATACAATCATCTTTGAATCAACTGGCAGCATCGGCTTATCCACTGATCTACTAGCATTTAAGACTTTACTTAAACCCTACTTTGGAAAGCGGATTGCAATATTAGGTGCTGGTGGAACTGCACGGGCTGCTATTGGTGCACTAAGAGGTACTGGAAGTCAGGTTTGCGTACTAACTAGATCTGCAACTAGGCATGATCAACTTCACTCTGCAGCTGTTGATCTTGATATAAGTTTCTTAGATTGGCAGCAATTTGAGGAGATTCAAGATCGGGATCTAATAATTTCTACAACACCAGCCGGTGCTACCGATGGTCTAACTGTCCTGAGCACAAAAGCTGATTTCTTTGATGTCACCTACCACCCATGGCCAACTGATTTAGCAAGGCGATATCAAAATCTTGGTAAAAGTGTAATCGGGGGATTAGCCCTATTAGTTGAGCAGGCATTATTTCAAATAAATTACTTCTCGCAAAAGGATTTTGATTATGCCCAGATGCGAATTGAGTTATTAAAAGTTGCTAACGCAGCGATAAAGAAGTAATCCACAGCTTCATTTTCTTACCCACAAACAGGTTTAATCTGCAGTAGTGATTTTAGAGGTTACCGCTGCTATTTGGTTTATTTGGATTGCGATCTATGATTTCAGGTTTAAGCTAATTAGAAACGTTGATCTACTCATAGCCCTAATTCTTTGCACTACATATATAAGTAGTAATTGGTACGTTGGTTTTCTAAATCTGGTTATATATGGATTACTAAACCTACTTTCTAAGGATAAAATCGGTAGTGGAGATATAAAACTTGCACCAATAATTGCACTACCAGTTAGCTCAATATATGAATTATTAAATGCATTATCGATCTCATGGATTAGTGGCGGTCTCTATGCCTTAATTAGAGGAGGAGACGCCATTGCCTTTGCGCCATTTATGATTTTGGGAACATATTTAGCGAAAATTTTATGAGTAAGAGGGTTAAATGTGAGGCGAGGTATGCAGTCAATCTGAGAGAATATCCCTCTAAATATTGATTTGGAGAAGATGTGCTTCGGTGGCTGACTGCAGGTGAATCACATGGACCTGCCTTAACTGCAATAGTTGAGGGCGTACCAGCTCATGTTTTAATCACTAGTTCAGAGATTGATGCAGATTTAGCGCGACGGCGGTTAGGTTTTGGCCGGGGTGCTCGTCAAAATTTTGAGGCTGACAAAATAACTATTACTGGTGGGATTCGCCTTGGCCTTACTCAAGGTGGACCAATTGCTATTCAGATTGCAAACTCAGAGTGGCCTAAATGGGAAAAGGTAATGAGTGCCGATCCAGTTCCTGAAAGTGAGATAAAGGACTTAGCACGCAATGCGCCACTGACTCGGCCGCGACCAGGTCATGCAGATTTAGTTGGTATGCAAAAGTTTAATTTTTCAGATGCTCGGGCAATATTAGAGCGAGCAAGTGCTAGAGAGACTGCAGCACGGGTGGCACTTGGCGCAGTGGCAAGGGCATTTTTAAAGCAGAGTGTTGGAATTGAAATTTTAAGTCATGTGCTTTCAATTGGTCAGGTATCAGTTGCCGAAGGTTATGAATTGCCAACTATTAAAGATCGCGCCCGAATAGATGAGGATCCAGTTCGATGCGCTGATAAAAAAGTTAGTGATTTGATAGTTAAAGAGATTGAAGCAGCACATCGTGATGGCGACACACTTGGTGGCGTAGTTGAGGTTTTGGCATATAACCTGCCACCTGGCCTTGGTTCATATACTCATTGGGATAGACGATTAGATGCCAAGTTAGCAGCTGCCATGATGGGTATTCATGCAATTAAAGGTGTTGAAATTGGTGATGGCTTTACTACTGCAAAAAGACGAGGCTCAGTTGCTCACGATGAGATTGAAAAAAATGCAAAGGGTGCGATTGTGCGCAGAACAGATCGAGCAGGCGGCACTGAGGGCGGCATAAGTAATGGTGAAATTTTGCGGATTAAGGCTGCGATGAAACCAATCTCAACTGTGCCAAAAGCACTAGACACAATTGATGTTGCCACCGGTGAGCCAGCAAAGGCAATTAATCAGCGCTCAGATGTTTGTGCAGTTCCGGCAGCTGGAATTGTGGCGGAGGCGATGACAGCCCTTGTGCTAGCAGATGCAGTCCTAGAGAAGTTTGGTGGCGACAGTGTGCAGGAGACTAAGCGCAACTTTGAGAATTACATCAAAACTTTAGAAATAAAGTAATGCTTAAGAAGATAGTTTTAATTGGTCCTCCAGGTGCGGGTAAAACTAGTATTGGCAAGGCATTATCTAAAGAGCTAGCGATGACCTTTATTGATAGTGACTCTGAGGTTGAAAAGATCGCTAGCAAGAAGATTGCTGAAATATTTGTTGATGATGGTGAGCCAGCCTTTCGCAAAATGGAGGTTGAGGTGGTTAGTAAACTTTTAGCAACCTTCTCTGGCGTGATTGCGTTAGGTGGGGGTGCACCAATTAATGAGCAGATTCAAAAAGAGTTAGCAAATGCAGATTTCCCAGTTATCTTTATTGATGTATCAATCTCACAAGCAGCAAATCGAGTTGGCTTTAATAAGGATCGCCCGCTACTACTAATTAATCCACGTCAGCAATGGATAAACCTTATGAGCACCCGTCGGCCAATCTATGAAAGATTATCTAGTGAGATTATTTCCTCTGATAATCGCAAGCCAGCAGAGGTGGCAGCTATTATTTGTGAAAAAGTTAAGAGTAAATTGTGAAAACAATTAATATTAAAGCCGAACGTAATTATCAGGTTCAGGTGGGCGTTGACGGCTTAGCTGCCATAAAGCAGATATGCCAAGACCATAACCGGGTCTTACTGATCGCACCTAGCTCTTTAATAAAGTTATTTAAACTTAAGGAATCCAAAAACTTAATTATTTTTGCCAGCCCAGAGGGTGAAAACCAAAAGAGTGTTGCAACATTAGAGCGAGTCTGGCGCAAATGCGCTGCCGCTGGGCTCGCAAGAGAGGATGCAATTATTGGTTTTGGTGGCGGAGCAACAACTGATCTTGCCGGATTTGCAGCTGCTACATGGTTACGGGGTATATCTTGGTATGCAATTCCAACCTCACTTGCTGGCATGGTTGATGCTGCTATTGGTGGCAAGAGTGGTGTTAATGCTGCTACTGGTAAAAATTTAATTGGCTCCTTCTACTCACCAGCTAAGGTGTTGATTGATCCGACTTTTCTAAAGAAATTGCCAGCAAGAGATCTATCAGCTGGAATGGCTGAGGTTATTAAGTGTGGCTTTATTTCAGATTATAAAATACTTAATTTAGTACAAGAAGATGAGATAAATTACACCGAAATTATTCAGCGAGCGGTTAAGGTGAAAGCAGATGTGGTCTCCAAAGATTTTAGAGAGAGTAAATTACGAGAGATATTAAATTATGGACACACACTTGGCCATGCAATTGAAAAGGATAGTAAGTATAAATTGCGGCATGGCGAAGCGGTAAGTATTGGCATGGTTTTTGCCGCTGAGCTAAGCAAGGATTTAGCAGGATTAGATTCTGATGCAGTAGATCTTCATCGTGAGTTATTGACTAGATTTAATCTGCCGATCAAGTATCCAAAAAATAGATGGCAGAGTTTGGCTACCTTGCTTCTACAAGATAAGAAGGTTAAGCAGGATAGGTTGCGCTTTATTGGAATAAGCAGAATTGGTAAACCAGTGTGGCTAGAGGATGTTTCATCTAGCCTGTTGTCAAAAGTTTATGAGAGAATAGCCAAGTGAAAATTTTAATTCTAAATGGTCCAAATTTGGCACGGCTAGATCTTCGCGAAAAAAGCCATTATGGTGACCTCGATTACCCACAACTTGAAAAAGGAATTGAAGAAAAGGCTAGTGCATTAAAAATTGATGTTGAGATAAGACAAAGTGATAGTGAGAGTGAGTTAATTACCTGGCTGCATGAGGCTGCTGATAAGAAGCAACCTGTGATCTTTAATCCAGCCGCCTTTACGCATTACTCCTATGCGATTAGAGATGCAGTAACCATGCTTAAGGCACCAGTAATTGAGGTCCATCTTTCCAATCCACTATCGCGTGAAGAGTTTCGTCATACCTCTGTAATTAGCGGGGTTGTAAACGGAACGATCGCTGGTTTTGGCTTTGAAAGCTACTACCTAGCACTAATTGCAATGCAAAAACTACTTGGCTAACAAGGTAGGCTAGCGCAATAATTTCTAATGTTGATATTGGAATTTTCTTAATTACTACGGAATGGGATAATGATGGCAACGACAAATGATTTGAAAAATGGCATGACCTTAAATCTTGATGGTCAGCTTTGGAATGTTATTGAGTTCCAACATGTTAAGCCTGGCAAAGGTGGTGCATTTGTTCGCACCAAGATGCGGTCAGTCCTCTCTGGAAAGGTAGTAGAGAAAACCTTCAACGCCGGGGTAAAGGTTGAGGTAGCATCAGTTGAAAAGCGAAATATGCAATATCTTTACAAAGATGGCGAAGATTTTATGTTTATGGACTCCACTAATTATGACCAAATCTCAGTAAGCAAGCAGACCGTTGGCGATGCAATTGATTATTTACTTGAGAATGCAGTGGCAGTAGTTGCTATGCATGAAGGCAATCCATTATTTATTGAATTACCAGCCTCTGTTACATTAAAAATTACTTATACCGAGCCAGGTATTCAAGGTGATAGATCATCTGGTGGTACAAAGCCAGCTACAGTTGAGACTGGAATTACCATACAGGTGCCATTATTTATTAAACAGGATGAGATGGTCTTAGTAGATACTCGCACCGGTGAATATCTAGGCCGAGCCAACTAATAGTGGCTGCCCGTAGTAAGGCTAGAAAGCGTGCTTTAGATTTTCTATATGAAGCAGATATTAAAAATGTACTAGCTGCTGATCTATTTAAAGATCGAGGTGCTGCTGAGTTATCACAGGAGCCTTATGTATTGACTCTAATAACTGGGGTAGCAGAGCACCTAAACAAGATTGATGAGTTAATTATTACCTACGCCCAGGGCTGGGATATGGATCGTATGCCACCGATTGATCGTAATATTTTAAGGCTGGCAATATTTGAAATTCTATGGGAAGCAGATGTTGATCTAAAGGTAGCTTGTGATGAGGCTGTTGAGTTAGCAAAATCTTTATCAACTGATGAGTCCGCTAGCTATATAAACGGAGTATTGGGCCGAATAATTAAGCTAAAGGACTCAATCGCAATCTAAGCTTTAATTAGCTTCATTTCTACCAGGTAATCCAAGGTCTTAGCCTCACTCTTTTCAAGTAGTAGTGCTAAAAATTGTAGATCATTTGCTCTAATTGTTAGCACCTGTCCATTCCAGTCCTTTCTCCGATTACAGATGCTCTTCGCAAATCTATTTATCACCTGCCCGCCTTGATCAGTGTTGTTGCTTAATTCATTTAGATCCAATGCAATGCTGCGACTAGTAGTTTGGGGTGAAAGCTCTGGGAACAACTCAGTCACCGGAACTTGGTAGAACTGCATTAGTGCGATTGCTTTTTTAAGAGAGATAGCACGATCTGATCTCTCGTAGGAGCCGATTACGACTGCCTTCCACTTTCCATTTGAGTTTCGCTCCACATCCTGCAAGCTCCACCCTTTTGATTTGCGTATGGTTCTTAATCTATCTGCTGGGTTATTTGTGTTCATAGCGGCAGGGTAGCCACCCCAGAATATTGCTGATTTTAGATATCCACAGCTCTTCTGCTAATATACTGACGATTCCTTTAACGATCCGTCCAGAGAGGCGGCGAAGGAGAAGTAAATGAGTATTTTGCTATCTAGCAGCGACATCGATCGTGCTATTAAGCGTATTTCACATGAGATCATCGAACACAATCAAGGAATTAGTAATTTAGCTTTAATGGGTATTCCTACCCGCGGGGCATACCTGGCAGATCGCATTAGCGCCTTTATAACTCAGATCGAAGGTCCGGTAGCAACCGGTGTTTTAGATATTACGTTACATAGAGATGATTTAAGACTTCGCCCACCTAAACCACTACTTCCAACCAAGCTGCCACCTGGTGGTATCGAGGGTAAGGATTTAGTTTTAGTAGATGATGTGCTCTTCTCTGGCAGAACAATTAGGGCAGCACTCGATGCAATTGGTGAATTAGGCAGGCCAAGAAGTGTGCAACTTGCCGTCTTAGTTGATCGAGGACATCGCGAACTACCAATTAGAGCAGATTATGTTGGTAAAAATATTCCTACCTCAAAGAGTGAGAGTGTGAAGGTTCACCTAACTGAGTATGACCTTGAGGATCTTGTGGAGTTGATCAAATGATAACTGGCCACCTACTCTCCGCCGCTGATCTAACTAAGGAAGAGGCATTGAATCTGCTCTCAACAGCTAAAGAGTTAGCAGCGATAACTGATGGACCAAATAAGAAGTTGCCAACCTTGCGTGGTAAGACAGTGGTAAATCTATTTTTTGAGGACTCAACTAGAACTCGAATAAGTTTTGAAACTGCAGCAAAGCGGTTGTCAGCAGATGTTATTAACTTCTCCGCTAAAGGCTCATCAGTTAGTAAGGGTGAGAGTTTAAAAGATACAGCGCAAACCTTGCAGGCGATGGGGGCAGATGCGGTGGTAATTAGACATGGCAGTAGCGGTGCTGCAAAGCGACTTGCAGATACACAGTGGATTCAAGCGGCAATAATTAATGCTGGAGATGGCACACACGAGCATCCCACCCAAGCATTACTTGATGCATTCACAATTAAACAACACCTGCGCAGTGAGCAATCAGATCTAACCGGACTTAGAGTCTTAATTGTCGGCGATATTCTCCACTCCCGGGTAGCTAGAAGTAATGTTTTGTTGCTAACTAAATTAGGAGCACAGGTCGTATTAGTAGCACCTCCCACCTTGTTACCAGTTGGAGTTAGTGATTGGCCGGTAGAGATCTCATATGATCTAGATTCACAGATTGAAAAATGTGATGTAGTGATGATGTTGCGAATTCAGTTAGAACGAATGGCAGACTCCTTCTTTCCAACTGAGCGGGAGTACTCACGCAGATATGGACTTAACTCAGCTCGGCTTGCCAAACTTTCTAAGAGTGCGATTGTGATGCACCCAGGCCCAATGAATCGCGGTCTTGAAATCTCAGCAGATAGCGCTGATGATCTGAAATCAGTAATCATTGATCAAGTTAAAAATGGCGTGGCGGTGCGGATGGCTGTGCTTTATGAATTACTTGGCGGAGCCCAAATTGGAGAGAGCAAATGATTAAGATAAATAATGCCAAGTTAGCAGATAACAGTGTGGTTGATTTAGAGATCGATAACGGCGTAATTACTAAGTTAAGTAAAGCAGCTGGCAGTAAATCTGTTGATGGCATAGATGCTGCCGGAAAGATCTTATTACCTGGGTTAGTTGATCTGCATACTCATCTCAGAGAGCCTGGACAGGAGGATGCTGAAACAGTTTTAACTGGTTCACAAGCTGCTGCTGCCGGTGGTTATACCGCTATCTCATCAATGGCTAATACAAATCCAGTTGCCGATACCGCAGGAGTAGTAGAGCAAATATATAGATTAGGAAAAAGTGCTGGCCTTTGTGATGTTAATCCAATTGGTGCGGTAACAAAGGGATTAAATGGAGAACAACTTGCTGAGCTTGGCGCGATGGCAGATTCAATCGCGCAGGTTAGAGTTTTTAGTGATGATGGTAAATGTGTGGCAGATCCGCTTATTATGCGTAGAGCACTTGAGTATGTGAAGACATTTAATGGCGTGATCGCACAACATGCCCAAGAACCTCGGCTGACAATAAATGCTCAGATGAATGAGGGAAGTGTTTCAGCGCGGATTGGCCTTCCTGGTTGGCCAGCAATTGCCGAGGAGGCGATTATTGCTAGAGATATTTTATTAGCAGAGCATGTGCAATCTCGGCTTCATATCTGTCATGTAACAACTGCTGGCGGAGTTGATTTAATTCGTTGGGCTAAGCAAAGAGGAATTCAGGTAACTGCGGAGGTAACCCCGCACCACCTACTACTAACCGATGAGTTAGTAGAAAATTATGATCCAATTTATAAGGTAAATCCACCACTTCGCCGCGAAAAAGATGTGATGGCACTTCGCGAGGGATTAGCTGAGGGTGTAATTGATATTGTGGCAACAGATCATGCACCACACCCAGCAGAAAATAAGGATTGTGAATGGCAGGCCGCAGCATTTGGCATGGTTGGATTGGAGACTGCTCTCTCAGTTGTTATTCAAACTATGATTGAAAGTAAGTTAATGGATTGGAATCAATTAGTAGATCGAATGTCGATTAAACCTGCACAGATTGCAGGATATAAAAATCAAGGGCAAGTGATAGCAGTTGGCAGTGGTGCAAACCTGCTGCTGGTAGATCCAAGTAAATCCTGGCAGGTTGAACGAAGTAAATTGAATTCAAAGAGCAGAAATACACCATTTCATGGCATGGTGTTGCCTGGTTTAATCTCAGATGTTATATATAACGGCAAGCAAACTGTGATTGCAGGTAAGGTTGTAAAGGTGGAGAGCACAATTAATGGATAACAAAGCAGCAGCCTTTCTAGTGCTAGGTGATGGCCGAATATTTGAGGGCTACTCCTGGGCGAAGGAGGGTGAAACATTTGGGGAAGCAGTATTTTCAACTGGCATGACAGGCTATCAAGAGACATTGACCGATCCTTCTTATCATAAGCAGATTGTTGTAATGACCGCACCTCATATTGGAAATACTGGTGTTAATAAAAGTGATGAAGAGTCAGAGAAAATTTGGGTCGCTGGCTTTGTAGTTAGAAACCCCTCACCGATTGCTAGTAATTGGCGTAGTGAAAAAAGTTTAGAGCAGGAGTTAATTGAATCTAATGTTGTGGGAATCCAAGGAGTTGATACCAGAGCATTAACTAGACATCTGCGGGATCAAGGAGCAATGAGAGTTGGCATATTTAGCAATACCAATCTTTCACGTGAAGATATGGTGGTAAAGGTTAGGGCGGTTAAGCCAATGAGTGGTGCCTACCTTGCAAATGATGTAACAACTAAGAAGCCTTATGTCATCTCACCGCCAAGTGGAGTTGCAACTAGATTTAAGGTGGCAGCCATTGATTTAGGTATTAAAGGAGCAACTCCAAAAGCTATGGCAGCTCTTGGTATGCAGGTTCATGTGCTACCTCTTAAAACAACATTAGAAGAGATTAAGGCACTCTCACCAGATGGTGTTTTCCTTTCCAATGGTCCGGGAGATCCTGCTGCGATGGTTGATGTTATTGATTTAGTAAGAGGTATTTTGGTTGAGGAGATTCCATTTTTTGGAATTTGTTTTGGCCATCAAATTTTGGGACGGGCGCTAGGATTTGAAACTTATAAACTTCCTTTTGGCCACCGCGGTATTAATCAACCAGTAATTGATTTAACAACTGGCAAGGTTGAGATCACTTCTCATAATCATGGCTTTGCTGTGGCGGCGCCAAAGGAGAGTGAGTTTCATACTGTTTATGGAAATGGTCGAGTAACACACATATCTTTAAATGATTCAGTTGTTGAAGGTCTTGAGATGATCTCAGTTCCGGCCTTTTCAGTTCAATACCATCCAGAGTCAGCTGCTGGACCACATGATGCCTCATATTTATTTGAAAGATTTGCTCAACTTATGAGTTCACCACAATTAGGTTTGAAAGAAAATAATGCCTAGAGATAATTCCATAACCAGTGTTTTAGTAATTGGTAGCGGGCCAATTGTTATTGGCCAGGCATGCGAATTTGATTACTCTGGCACGCAGGCTTGTCGGGTGCTGCGCAGTGAGGGGATTAGGGTAATTTTAATAAACTCAAATCCAGCGACAATTATGACCGATCCAGAGTTTGCAGATGCCACTTATATCGAACCGATTACTCCTGAGGTAATTGAGAAGATCTTAGAAAAAGAGAAGCCAAGTGCAGTATTAGCAACTCTAGGTGGGCAAACTGCACTTAATGCGGCAATGCAATTACATGAGCGTGGCTCATTTGAAAAGTATGGCACAAAATTAATTGGGGCTGATATTGATGCAATTAAACGTGGTGAGGATCGCGAAGTTTTTAAGAAGATCGTTGAAAGCATTGGCGGACAATCTGCTAAATCAAAGATCTGTCACTCTATGGATGAATGTTTAGCTGCAGCTGTTGAGCTTAATTATCCAGTTGTCGTAAGACCATCTTTTACTATGGGAGGTCTTGGCTCAGGTATTGCATATAACGAGGCAGATCTGCAGCAAATTGCTGGTGCTGGTCTGCGCCATAGTCCAACAACTGAGGTTTTGCTTGAGGAATCAATTATTGGTTGGAAAGAGTATGAGCTAGAGGTAATGCGAGATCACAAAGATAATGTGGTGATTGTTTGCAGTATTGAAAATATAGATCCAATGGGTGTTCATACCGGAGATTCCATAACTGTGGCGCCAGCTATGACACTAACCGATGTTGAGTATCAAAAGCTTCGAGATCTTTCAATTGAAATTATTCGAGCAGTTGGTGTGGCAACTGGTGGTTGCAATATTCAATTTGCGGTAAATCCGCAGGATGGTCGAATTATTGTGATTGAGATGAATCCAAGAGTTTCCAGATCTTCCGCTCTGGCATCAAAGGCAACTGGCTTTCCAATTGCAAAGATTGCTACCAAATTAGCTATTGGCTACACCTTAGATGAGATCGATAATGATATTACTAAGTCAACACCAGCATCCTTTGAGCCATCTCTTGATTATGTAGTGGTGAAGGTTCCAAGATTTGCATTTGAAAAATTTGCCGAAGCAGACCCAAGACTTACCACCACAATGAAGAGTGTGGGTGAAGCAATGGCTATTGGCCGAAGCTTTCCCGAGGCGCTGCAAAAAGCTTTGCGTTCACTAGAGAAGGTAGGGGCAAACTTTACATGGGGTGAGGGAAATTTAGTTAATTTAATGAAACAGATTGGAATTCCAACTGAGTTTCGACTGCAGCAAGTTCAGTTAGCAATGCACTTGGGTGCAACTATTGATCAGGTATATCAGCAAACAAAGATTGATCCCTGGTTCTTAGCCCAGATTGAGTTAATTAATAAAGAGGCTAAACAGATAGAGAATCAAGTGGATTTGAGTAAGGAAGATCTGAAATCTGCTAAGAAGATGGGTTTTTCTGACCTACAGATTGCAAAGCTAAGAAATGTTAGTGAAGAACAAATCAAGAAAGAACGAATTAAATTTAATCTACACCCAGTATATAAAACAGTTGATACATGTGCCGGTGAGTTTGCCGCCCTTACGCCCTATTACTACTCATCTTATGATGAGGAGAGTGAGGTATTACCACGGAGTAAGACTGCAGTAATTATTCTAGGTAGTGGTCCAAATCGAATTGGACAGGGTATTGAATTTGATTACTCCTGTGTTCATGCATCTTTTGCCCTACAAAAAGCTGGTTATGAAACAATTATGATTAATTGCAACCCTGAAACTGTTTCAACAGATTATGACACTTCAGATCGACTTTACTTTGAGCCGTTAACACTTGAAGATGTGTTAGAGGTTATCGCTGCCGAGACAGCAGCTGGACCAGTCTTAGGTGTAATTGCCCAACTTGGTGGCCAGACACCACTTGGCTTAGCACGCGATTTAATGCAGGCTGGTGTTCAAATTCTTGGTACCTCACCAGATGCTATTGATTTAGCAGAGGAGCGAGGAGCGTTTGCGCAGGTTTTAAAATCAAATCACTTGGTAGCACCTGAGTTTGGAATGGCTAACTCATATGAGCAAGCTGCCCAAATTGCAAAGGGCATCGGATATCCAGTTTTGGTACGGCCTTCATATGTATTAGGTGGTCGGGGTATGGAGATTGTTTATGATGAAGATTCACTGCGTGGCTTTATTGAGAAGGCAACTGCAATAACACCAAACCACCCAGTTTTAATTGATAAGTTTTTAGATGATGCAATTGAAGTTGATGTTGATGCGTTATTTGATGGAAAAGATCTTTACCTGGCTGGAGTTATGGAGCATATTGAGGAGGCAGGAGTTCACTCAGGAGACTCTGCTTGTGTATTGCCAAGCATCTCATTGAGCAAAGAGTTATTAAGTGAGATTAGACAGGCAACTGAAAAAATCGCAAGTAATATTGGCGTCCGTGGTTTAATAAATATTCAATTTGCGGTAAGTGGAAATCCAGCCCAACTATATGTTTTAGAGGCTAATCCGAGAGCATCACGCACCGTCCCATTTGTCGCCAAAGCAACTGGAATTCAACTAGCAAAGGCAGCAGCTTTGATCTCAACTAGCGTAAGCATTGAAACACTTCGCAGTGATGGAGTTTTGCCAAAATATGGAGATGGTGTTGCCAACGGTGTCTCGGTTAAAGAGGCGGTTCTGCCATTTAATCGTTTCCGCCGCATTGATGGAAGTGGCGTTGACTCTATTTTAGGGCCAGAAATGAAATCAACTGGTGAAGTAATGGGAATTGCAAATAACTTTGGTTTAGCATTTGCTAAGAGTCAGACTGCAGCATTTGGCCCACTACCAAAATCTGGGGCGGTTTTTATATCACTTTCACATCGAGATAAAGAATCAGGCTGGCGAGCAGCACGTGAGCTACATGAGTTAGGATTTAAAATTTATAGTACCGCTGGCACAAATGCTTTTCTAGCTGAGAAAAGTATCCCTTCAGAGCTAGTAAGAAAGAACTCTGATCCTATTTCAAGTAAATTATCGGCAAATGATGTGATTACAAAGGGATTGGTGCAATTAGTTATTAATACTCCACTTGGCAGAGGATCTAGGCAAGATGGCTTCTTAATTAGAACTGCGGCGGTATCGCGCTCAGTGCCTTGCATTACTACCATCCCAGGATTTAGGGCAGCAGTGGCTGGTATTACTGCGTTGCAGGAGGGTGATTTTAATATCAAATCATTACAGCAATGGATGCAAAAATGATTTCTGGCAAGATAAATCAGTTTGCATCACAAATCTCTGCTGAGGTTATTAGTAATAAGAAGGTTGGTCCATACCACCATATGGTCTTTGCAGTTGGTGAAATGGCTGTTCACTCTAAGCCTGGCAACTTTGTTGCAATCTCCGTAGGAGGAGAGCAATCATCACAAATTTTACGTAGAGCATTTGCAATTTATCGAGCATTAGATAAAGGACCAATGGGTGGCAGTATTGAATTAGTAGTTGCTCCCAGTGGTCAGGGTAGTAAGTGGTTATGCCAAAGAAGTATTGGCGAGGCAGTTGATTTTGTTGGGCCACTTGGAACCGCTTTTGGAATTCCAACTGTAAATGCTAATGCCATGTTAATTGGTGGTGGTTATGGATCTGCGCCATTATTTGCCTTAGCTGAGTTACTTAAAAATAAGGGCTGTCGAGTAGATATGGTTTTAGGGGCAAGCACAGCAAATAAAATATATGCACCTTTAGAGGGAAAGCGCAGTGTTTCCTCATTAACCCTAACAACCGATGATGGAAGTACTGGCATACACGGCCAAATAAGTGAGGCAATACCTAGATTAATTCGAGAGTATGGCACCGAAGTCATTTACTCATGTGGTCCGATGGGCATGCTGGCTGCGGTAGATAAAATTGCGCAGGAGTTTAATCTTGTTCACCAATGTGCGGTTGAGGAGTCAATGGCTTGTGGCATTGGCGTATGCATGACCTGTGTTATCCCAATAAAACATGAAGATGGCATAAAGATGGTACGTAGTTGTATTGAGGGTCCGGTAATGGATGGTTCACAAATTATTTGGGACCGTAAAGCTGTTATGGATGGGTTGTAATCTGGTATGAGCGCATTAGATTTTTCAACCAAAATAGGTAGTAAGAGATTTTCTAATCCAATTTTTACCGCAAGTGGCTGTGCCAGCTCAGGACAAGAGCTTTCTCAATTTTTTCCGTTAACTCAGATCGGCGCAATTGTTACTAAATCAATAATGGTTAAGGCACGCACTGGTAGAGCAACACCACGAATGGCTGAAACACCTAGTGGCATGCTTAATTCAATCGGCTTACAAGGCCCAGGTATTGATACATTTTTAGAGAAGGATATTCCATGGTTAGTTGAGCAACAAGCAAAAGTTATTGTCTCAATTGCTGGGGAGAGTGTTGATGAGTATGGAGTGTTAGCACGCAGATTACGATCTGTTCCAGGAATCTCCGCCTTGGAGGTAAATATTTCCTGTCCAAATGTGGAAAATCGTGGCCAGGTTTTTGCCTGCCATCCAGATACTGCAACTGCTGTAATTGAGGCGGTGCGCAGGAATATTGGCGGAGAACTTCCGATTGTTGCAAAATTGTCACCAGATGTAACAGATATTGTTGAGATCGCTGGTGCGGTTATAAATGCAGGGGCAGATGGTTTGGCACTGATTAATACACTTCTAGGCATGGTAATTGATACAAATACTATGAAGCCAAAGTTGGCGGGTAAAACTGGCGGATTATCTGGACCAGCTATTAGGCCAGTTGCAGTGCGCATTATTTATCAAGTTCACCAAGCATTTCCAAATACGCCAATTGTTGGAATGGGCGGAGTAGCAAGTGGTAGAGATGCGTTGGAATTAATTCTGGCAGGTGCTAGTGCTGTCTCAGTTGGTACCGCCACCTTTGGTAACCCTAAAGCTGCTTTTGATATCAAAAATCAACTTGAAATGTTGCTACTAGAAAAGGGATTTACTGACTTTCGTGATGCAATTGGTTTTGCACATCGGGGCATATAGTGAATTTACCAATAATTCTTGCGCTAGACACCAAAGATATTGCACAGGCAAGCTCTTGGATTAAAGCAACTAATGGATCAATTGACCACTTTAAGGTTGGTCTAGAGTTTTATTTGCGCCATGGAGTAAGTGGAATCCAGCAGCTTCGCCAAGTGGGAGAGTTTGAATTATTTTTAGATCTAAAACTTTATGATATTCCAAACACTGTAAAGGGAGCGGTGGAGTCGGTAGCAGCGCTATCGCCAAAGTTTTTAACAGTTCATGCCAGCGGTGGTAGCAAAATGATTAAAGCTGCAGCAGATGCACTACCTAACGGTTCAATAACTGCGGTAACTGTTTTGACCTCATTTTCTGAGGATGAGTTTGCTGCAATGGGACAGCGGGAGAGTATTGAGGTTACAACTAAGTCTTGGGCAGGTAATGCATTAGCAGCAGGTGCTACCTCATTAGTTTGCTCACCATTTGAGGTGGCTTCACTTCGCGGTATATCTAAATCAGCTACTTTAATTACACCCGGAGTTCGAGTAGAAGGTGATGATCTTGGTGATCAGGTCAGGGTAATGACACCAAAGCAAGCGTTAGATCTAGGAGCAGATTATGTTGTAATTGGCCGGTCAATTACCAGTATGTGGGATGGTTCAGATTTAAAGATGCGCAATAAGATTGAGCAAATTGCTAGTTCATTGAGGTAATGATGCTGCCACCTAGATTAAGCAGAAGGGCTCGCCGCAAAGCTGGCATGAAAGCGGTAGCGGCTAGGCAAGAAAGAGCTAAGGTCAAAGAGCAGATCGCAACCGGGGATTTGTTTTTCTTTGATCTCTTTACAGATGAGCGCAAATCGGTCACTCGGATGAAATTAATTGATCTTTTGCAAGCAGTTCCAGGAATCGGGCAGGTGAGAGCTGAGATAATTTTTGATAGAACCGGTATCTCGCCATCGCGTAGAATTGGCGGAGTAGGTAAGCGACAATTAGAGTTATTAAGGCAGGAGTTTCTATTGATGAAAAACTCTCGCAGGAGTGGCAAGCTCCTTGTGGTCTCTGGCCCAAGTGGAGTTGGTAAAAGTACTATCACCAATAATCTTCGTAGTGATGATCGATTCTGGATCTCAGTCTCGGCTACAACTCGAAATATTCGCACAAATGAGGTAGATGGAATTGACTATCACTTTGTCTCAGCGGATAGGTTTAATGAAATGATTGAAAGCAAAGAATTTTTAGAATGGGCAGATTTTGCTGGCGCAAAGTATGGAACGCCAAAGCATCCAGTAGCTGAAGCACTAGCAAATGGGAAAAATGTGATCTTAGAGATTGAGTTAAATGGGGCTAGGCAGGTGCGGAAAAATTCTAACGATGCAGTTTTGATCTTTATCGAGCCTCCATCATGGGAGGAGTTAAAGAGTAGATTGATTAACCGTGGTACTGAGTCAGAGCAATCAACCCAGGCACGGCTAGATCGGGCAAAAGAGGAGCTATCGGCAGCTGTTGAGTTTGATCATATACTCATAAATCATCGTGTAGAGGACTCTGTGGCGGAACTGGTATCTTTAGCCCTTGCCTAAATCCCAATAATTTTTGAAGGGTTATTTTCAATGAGTAATCAAGCACTAGATGGAATTACTAATCCGCCAATTGATGCATTACTAGATAAGGCAGGCTCTAAGTACAGCCTTGTGCTTTATGCAGCAAAGCGTGCTCGCCAGATCAATGCTTACTACTCACAATTAGGTGAGGGTTTACTTGAGTATGTTGGTCCATTAGTTGAAACATATGTTCATGAGAAGCCACTTTCAATTGCCTTACGCGAAATCAACGATGGATTGCTAACTATCGAAAATCTGGAACCAAAGCCAGCGGATTCAGCTAGCTAAAAGATCTACCATGTTTCCCCGTGGTCGCAAATTACTACTTGGTGTAGCCGGAGGTATTTCGGCTTATAAGTCCTGTGATCTTCTTCGTCGCCTACAAGATGAGGGATTTATTGTTGATGTTGTTCCAACAGCTGCAAGTTTAAATTTTGTTGGTAAATCTACCTGGGAAGCACTCTCTGGCCGAAAGGTAATTACTGATCTATGGAGTGATGTGGAGACAGTTCCGCATATAAGCATGGCAAAAGAGAGTGATCTAATAGTTATTGCACCCACAACCGCTGATTTATTAGCAAAGTTAGCTAGTGGTCGTGCTGATGATCTATTAACAAATATTGTTTTAGCCTCTACTGCGCCAAAGATTTTAGTTCCTGCAATGCATTCAGAGATGTGGCTTAATCCAGCCACAGTTGCAAATGTGAAGTTATTACAGGAGCGCGGATTTTTCATCATTACACCTGATGAAGGGCGGATGACTGGATCAGATATTGGAATTGGTAGGTATCCAGAAAGTTCTAGGATTATCACTGAGATTAATCTGCATGTAATGAATAGTGCAGATCTAAAGGGTAAGAAAATTTTAATTACTGCTGGTGGAACTCGGGAACCAATTGATCCAATTAGATTTATTGGAAATAGATCCTCTGGTAAACAAGGCTTTGCATTGGCCATGGCCGCTGCCAGTAGGGGAGCACAGGTTCACTTAGTAAGTGCTAATACCGATCTGCCAATCATTGAGGGAATTACCACAACCTATGTTGAAACTGCCGAGCAGATGGCATCAGTTTTGCAAATTGAATTTCCACACTCAGATGCACTAATTATGAGCGCAGCTGTTGCTGATGCTCGGGTGGCAAATTACTCAGATCAAAAGATTAGAAAAGAAGGCCTTAATCAGGTAGATCTAGAGAAGAATCCAGATATTTTGAAAACCTTATCTGGGATAAAGAAAACCGGACAGATTATTGTTGGCTTTGCCGCAGAGACCTCTGCCGATATAGCCTCTCTTGAACAGAGTGGACATGAAAAATTAGCTAGTAAATCACTTGATCTTATCTATGTTAATAATGTATCTAACGGTGCAATTTTTGGTAGCGATCAAACTCAAGGCTTGATTATTGATAATCAGAAAAAAGTGATCAAAGTCCCCGAAATTTCAAAAGACACGCTCTCAGATATATTGCTGGATCAATTAGTAAGTAAGTTAGGTTAAGCACATGAAAAATCGTCTCTTTACCTCTGAGTCAGTAACAGAAGGTCATCCAGACAAGATCGCTGATCAGATCTCTGATGCAATTTTAGATTCATTACTATCACAGGATGCTAAGAGCCGGGTTGCAGTTGAGACCTTAATTACAACTGGCCAAGTCCATGTTGCCGGTGAGGTAACAACAAATGGTTATGCAGATGTCATGAATATTGTTAGAGACACTGTGCTTGAGATTGGTTATGACTCATCAGAGAAGGGTTTTGACGGTAATAGTTGTGGTGTTTCAATCTCAATTGGCCAGCAATCACAAGATATTGCACAAGGTGTTAATGACGCTTTTGAGAGTCGGGTCTCATCCTCTGCTGATCCGTTAGATCTACAAGGTGCAGGGGATCAGGGCTTGATGTTTGGTTATGCATGTAAGGACACTCCAGAGTTAATGCCAATTCCAATTGCACTTGCTCATAAGTTAGCGCAACAGTTAACAAAGGTGCGTAAAGATGGCACGCTGCCATACCTTCGCCCAGATGGTAAAACTCAGGTAACCATCGAGTACCAGGGCGATAAAGCGATTGCGTTAAATACAATTGTTATCTCATCACAGCACGCCGCTGATATTGATCTTGAGAAGCAGCTTGCCCCGGAGATAAAGAAGTTTGTAATTGATCCAATAATTAAGGATCTAGATATTGATATTAAAAATGTTAGGTTTTTAATAAATCCAACTGGGCGCTTTGTTATTGGTGGACCAATGGGAGATGCCGGTCTTACTGGTCGCAAAATTATCGTTGATACCTATGGTGGCATGGCCCGTCATGGTGGTGGTGCGTTCTCCGGTAAAGATCCATCAAAGGTTGATCGCTCAGCAGCATATGCAATGCGTTGGGTGGCAAAGAATGTTGTTGCAGCAGAGCTGGCTGATCGGTGTGAGGTGCAGGTTGCCTATGCAATTGGCAAAGCACAACCAGTAGGGCTATTCATCGAAACATTTGGAACTGAAAAATTTGATTTAGCAAAGATAAGTGATGCTGTTAAAGAGGTATTTGATCTTAGACCGGCCGCGATTATTCGTGATTTAAATCTTCTGCGCCCGATTTATGGAAAGACTGCAGCATATGGACACTTTGGTAGAGAGTTACCAGAGTTTGCTTGGGAGAAGAAAGACCGCGCTGCTGCCCTTAAGGCATTAGTAAATTAAGCAGTGGCTTCACCACTTAAATTAAAGCGGCAAGCAACTACTAATTCAAAAAAGATCTCTGCAGAGGTAGCACCAGATCTACCTATCGCAGCAGTTTTAGTTGATACCCCAGTCTCACACCTTGAAGGTATCTATGACTACTTAGTGCCAATTCATTTAAGTGATCTAGCCATAGTTGGTAGCAAGGTATTAGTCGAGTTTGGAAAGAGTAAGACAGAGGCGTTAATCATTGATCGCAAAAGTGAAAGTGAACAAAAACAAGGTATAAAGCAAGTACTAGATGTAATCTCACCACCTGGATTAATCAATCAAGATGTGATCAAGCATATTGAAATGGTTAGAGATCGCTTTGGCGGTGGAATTTGGAGTATTTTAAAATCAGCTGTTCCAGCGCGAGTAGTCAAAGAGGAGAATTTACTTGAGAAGGTGAATAAAGCTGCAGCAATAGCACCATATGAATCAGAGTCACTACGAGAGATAATTGGCAACTCAGATTATGCTCAACTGCTTAGTAATAAGCGTATTAGGTGGGGCAGTAATTTTCCATCAGCAACAGATGCAGATTATTTCTTAATTGAGTTAGTAAAGATACGCTCGCAGGTTAATCAAGTTTTACTTTTACTCCCTGATGAATCTGATATATCTAGGTTTATGCCATTACTAGCAGAGCATTTTGGTGATCTAGTTATAGAGCTAGGCTCTCATTTAAGTAAAGGTGTGCGGTATCGAAATTATTTAATGGCAAATCTACAATCTCCTAAGGTAATAATCGCTACCCGAAGTGGAGCCTTTACTGCACTGAGTCAAGATGCAACTGTGATTGTGGTGTCAGATCTTGATCAATCTCATTATGAGCTTCATGCCCCGGGTTGGAATACCCGTGATGTTACATTGCTCAGAGATAGCAAGACATCAATCATCTTTATCTCACCATCCCACTCATTAGAGATTGCTAGGTTGATTGAGGTTGGTTGGCTTGATAAGAAGGTTTATAAGGTAAAAACAAACCAGAAATATATAACTGGGGAGAGTGGTAATTCCTATATTTTGGCTATTAAAAACGGAATTAATAAAGGCAATGTATTGGTATCAGTGGCAGAAAAGGGATACGCAAATTTATTTCTCTGTGCTACTTGCCGGAACACAGCTAGCTGTGAGTGTGGGGGGAAACTGCAAATTGATAGTGTTAAGAAGATTCCTAAGTGTTACCTTTGCGAAAAGCTATATAAGGAGTGGAAGTGCTCATACTGCTCTGGAAATCGACCATTTGTAATTGCTAAAGGAATTGATAGAACAGCGGAGGAGATTGGGCGCGCTATTTCTAGCGCATCAATTTTGGTCTCATCCGCAGGTAAGAAAATTCAATCTTTGCCAACAGGTAATCATCTTGTTTTGGCAACGGCTGGCTCTGAGCCGGCTGGGCTTTATAGCGCTGTTGTAATGCTAGATGGTGAACGAATTTTCAATCGGCCATCACTTAGAGCAGAGGAGTTAGCTAAGTTTCATTGGTTCTCTCTACTTGCTCGAGCATCATTTGATGCGCAAGTTTTTTTCTCCTTAGCCAATCAGCATCCAGTTGTCCAAGCATTAATTAGGGCAGATTCATCAACTGCTGCTACATATGAGTTAGAGACAAGAAAGCAATCTAAGCTGCCCCCTTATTATCGAGTTGCGGTTGTAATTGGAGATACTGCCGATATATCAAAGTTTGCAGAAAATCTAAGAAATACCAAAAATTATGAGATCACTGGACCAGTTTCTGTTGACTCATATCAGAGTAAATTATTGATCAGGGTTGGCTTGCCAGAGGCGCAATTATTAGTAGATCTGCTTGATGATATTACTAAGGTGCAGGGAGTTAAAGGTAGAAAAATCTTTAAGGTCAGGTTTGACCCCTTTGATCTCTAACCATACTTCTGAAGTATCATTGGCATATGGCACTTCAACCAATTAGATTATTTGGCGATCCAGTTTTAGTTACCCCAGCTAGTGAGGTAATTGATTTTGATAAAGAGCTACGCCAATTAGTTGCAGATTTAACTGAAACTATGCAGGCTGCCCCAGGGGCTGGGCTTGCTGCTCCACAAATTGGTGTGCCGCTTAGAGTATTTGTTTGGGATATTCATGACGAGCTTGGCCATCTGATAAATCCATCCCTTGATTTGAGCGAGGAGTTACAAGAGGGTGAGGAGGGCTGCTTATCCTTTCCAGATTTAGTTTATGAAACACCAAGAGCACTTAGAGCAGTGGCTAAAGGTTTTAATATGCATGGTGAGCCAGTTGTTATTGAGGGGACTGAGTTACTTGCCAGGTGCTTGCAACATGAAACCGATCATTTAAATGGAGTTCTATTTATAGATCGAATGAAATCTGAACAGCGCAAAATTGCAATGAAAGAGATTCGCGAATCGGAGTGGTTTGGTTTAGCTACTACCGATGGAAATACTCCGATAATTAAAACCTCACCCCACTCCACCTTTGGTTTGGGACTTTAAATTTTGAAGCTTTTTGTTGCATCATCCTCATTAGTTGCTAAGCCACTTATCTCAGCTCTTTCAGCAAGTAAGGATCATCAATTATTGGGTTTAATTACTAATCCCGACAAAGCAACTGGTCGGGGCATGCAAATAGAGGCTAATGAGTTAGCAAATTGGGCAGATAGTGAGCAGATTCAAATGCATAAACCAACCTCTGCCGATCAGATTAGGTTAATAATTACCGAATCTAAGCCAGATTTAATAATCACAATTGCATATGGGCGGTTAATTCCAGAGCCATTATTGGATCTACCAAAACATGGCTGGATAAATGTTCATTTTTCTACCCTTCCCAAATGGCGCGGTGCTGCGCCAGTGCAATGGGCAATTCTTAATGGCGACAAAGAGAGTGGAATAAGTATTTTTAAACTTGAAAAGGGGATGGATACTGGTCCGATCTATCTTATGCAATCAACGCAAATCGGTAGCGGTGAAAAGAGTGAGGAGTTACTTGATCGGTTAAGCATTATTGGTAGCTCATTAACTTTAGACAGTCTTACTCTCATTACTGATGGTTTCATACCACAAGCTCAATCTGCGCAGGGTGTAAGTATTGCGCCAAAATTTATGAAGGGTGATGGTCATCTAGATTGGAGCCAGAGTAGTGAGCAGATATTTAATCGCTATCGCGCCCTTTCAGCCAATCCAGGTGTTTGGTCAATGCTTGCTGATTTAAGGTTAAAGATTGATTCGCTGCGGCCCTCATATACTGCAGAGCAATTAATGCCAGGGGTAGTTTTAATCGAAGACGAAAAGTTTTTAGTTGGCACCGCCACCAATGCAATTGAGGTAATTAGATTAACTCCTGCAGGGCGAAATCAGATGAGTGCTGCGGAATTTATTAGAGGATTGCCAAATAGGTCAGGCTTATCTCTTGGGTAAACCAAATCCAAACCCATCTCGCCTGACTGCATATGAGTTGGTCTGCCAAGTAAATCGGCAGGGTGCCTATGCAAACCTTAGGCTGCCAGAGCTACTTGCTAAATCTAAGATGACGCAGGCTGATAAAGCATTTACTACTGAGCTTGCCTATGGAAGTTTAAGAATGCAGGGCCAACATGATTACATCGCAGCAAAGTATTTAGATCGAGCATTCTCTGAAGTTGATGAAAAAATCCAAGATCTATTGCGCATAGGTATCCATCAAATAACCCAGATGCGTGTTGCTTCTCACGCTGCGGTCTCTGAGACGGTTGAGGTTGCAAAGTTAGTTGCTGGTGAGTCAAAAGCCTCTTATGTGAATGCAATTCTGCGAAGGGTTAGTGAAGCAAATAATGATCTTGCTGAGCTAAGTGATAAGCCAGTGCTTGAGAGATTAGTTATTCAATACAGCCATCCAGAGTGGATAATCTCAGCATTTTATGATCAACTTAAAGATTGGCAAAAGGTAGAAGAGCTTTTGCAGGCAAATAATCTTCCAGTAAAACCAGATGTCATTGCTTGGCCGGGTAAATCTTCAACCGCAGAGTTATCTGCACTAGGTGCAGTATCTATTGAAGGTTTTCCAAATGGAGTTAATCTGCCAGGTATACCATCTGAGTTTGAACCAATTATTACTCGCAGAGCTGGTGTGCAGGATCGTGGTTCTCAATTAGTTGTTGAGAATTTTCTAGCAACAGCAACTGCTGGCTTATCTTGGCTTGATATGTGTGCTGGCCCAGGCGGTAAGGCTGCATATCTTTTTCATTCCCTTACAAACTCTGATCCAACTGCGACATTTCTAGCAAATGAGCCAATCTCACATCGAGCTGAGTTAGTTAAAAGAGTGGTGAATAATCAACAAGTAGTTAGTTTTGATGCAACTGATGCAAAGAATTTCTCTCAAAAATTTGACCGGATATTAGTTGATGCCCCATGTACTGGACTAGGTGCACTTCGTAGGCGCCCAGAGGCAAGGTGGCGACGGACAATACAAGATCTTAAAGAGTTAGTATTACTACAAAGACAACTTTTATCATCGGCATATGAGTTGTTAAAACCAGGTGGAGTTATTGCATATGTAACCTGCTCACCACATCTTGCCGAAACTAAGGGACAAGTTCTTGATTTTTTAAGTACCCACCCAGATATGCAGTTACTACCAATGCAGAGTTTGCCACTTACCCATAAGCAGGGTGTTTTGCCAGATGGCACAGTTCAGCTTTGGACACACCTAGACCAATCAGATGCCATGTTTATGGCACTTCTCAAAAAGGTGGGTTAAATACTCCTCATGAGCAATAAAAATTCAATCCTAATTTGTCCCAGCATTCTAAATGCAAATTTTGATGATTTAGAGAGTGAGATCGCAAAGGTCGCAAAAGTTTCTGACTTACTCCACTTAGATGTGATGGATAATATATTTGTTCCTAATTTCACTTTTGATTTTAAAAGAGCTAAAGAGATTATTAATTTTTCAAAATTGCCAGTTGATGCTCATCTAATGATCGCTGACCCAGATGATATGGCGCCAAAGTATGCCCAAGCTGGTTGTGCCTCTGTGACATTTCACTATGAAGCGGCCAAAGATCCGCGCATGATCATTAAAAATATAAAATCAAATGGTGCAAAGGCTGGTATTGCGATTAAACCTGGCACAAAGTTTTCTCAGGTTGAAGAGTTTATTGATGATATTGATATGTTATTGATTATGACGGTTGAGCCAGGTTTTGGTGGCCAATCCTTTATGCATGATCAGATGGATAAGGTTTCCCAGGCTAGGGATCGAGTTAATAAATGCAAAGAGCCTTTGCCATTACTTCAGGTAGATGGTGGAATTTCAGTGGACACTATTGGTGAGGCAGCAGCAGCTGGTGCAAATTGTTTTGTAGCAGGAAGTGCAGTCTATAAATCAAGTAATCCTTCAGATATGGTTGAGCAGTTACGAAAGATTGCACTTAATAGTTTTAAGTCTTAGCCGCCAATTCCCATTAGCAGTAAAACTGCTGAAAGGTCAGCTGTATTTATCGTTGTTGCTGCCGCCGCTGCAACCTTAGGTTTTGCATTAAACGCTATTCCAAGCCCTGCCGCCTCGATCATATCTAGATCATTTGCACCATCTCCAATTGCAACGGTTTGAGATAGTTCTACCTGTTCACCGTTAGCAAAATCAATTAGTGCTTGTCGCTTTGCAACTCTATCTATGATCTCACCTTCAATTTTGCCTGTTAACTTTCCGCCCTTAATCTCTAACTTATTCGCTCGATAAAAATCAATTTTTAGATCCTTAAGAATTGGTTCAATTACATCAATAAATCCACCAGAGACAACTCCTACCTTGTGCCCTTGGGCATGAAGGGTTTGAATCAATTTCTCAGCCCCAGTTGTTAGCATGATCTCTTTTCGCACCGCATCGATTACTGAAACATCTAAATCTGCCAGCAGTGCGACTCGCTTCCTTAATGCTTGCGCAAAATCTAACTCACCAGCCATTGCAGCAGCAGTAATTTTAGATACTGCCGGTCCTTGATTCGCATGATTTGCTAGTAGATCAATAACCTCCTGTTGAATCAAAGTTGAATCCATATCTAGCACTACAACACGTTTACTATTTCTTACTCTACCGCCTGGTTCAACAGCTAAATCAATCTGATTAGCTATCGCCACACTTGCTAATGCTCGTTGCACCTCTTTGATTGAATGATTAGAAATTGTTAAATCAAGTTCGATTGCGGTTACAGGTTTAGTTGCAGTTCTCCTGATTGCTGTGATATTTCCATTCAAATTTGCGATCTCAGCAGCAACCGCTGCAAATCCAGATGGTTTTAATCCCTCGCCAATAATTACCACTCTAAGTGATTCAGCACCTTGGCTTGACTGCTCATGCTGTTCAAAATCAATAGCGATATCTAAGCCAAGCTCTTTTTCTAACTTATTAAGCTCATCAGATATTGCCTGAGCATGCGCTTGATCAAGAGTAATTAATACAGTTAGCACAAGGCGATCTCGGATAATCAATTGCTCAATATCTAGGATGGTGACAGCAAATTGTGCCAGCGCACTCATCAGCCTTTGTGTAATACCTGGGTGATCTTCGCCTGAAACCAGAATCAGTCCAGTAAAGGCGGGGTTATTTCTATTAGGCATTGGCTCAGATTAACTGTAATCCCTTGCTCGGGGCGGTATCTTTCATCCCTATGGGTGCGATATTGGAGTTATCTGATGTCACAGTTCGCCGGGGCGAACGGATTATTCTTGGCCCGCTAAATTGGCAGGTATTAGAAGGTCAGCGGTGGGTAGTTCTTGGACCAAATGGAGCTGGCAAAACTACCTTGTTACAAATCTGCTCCTCATTAATTCATCCAACCACAGGTCAAATCAAGATATTAGGGGAGCAATTAGGAAAGGTAGATGTCTTTGAATTACGAACTCGAATTGGCTTAACCTCATCTGCATTAGTTGAACAAATTTCACCTGAAGAGTTGGTTATGGATGTAGTACTAACTGCTGCATATGCAATGTTAGGTAGATGGCAAGAAAAATATGATTTGTGGGATGAATCAAGAGCTATGGCATTACTAACCGCATTAGGAGTTAGAGAGTTAGGTGAGCGGTTATTTGGCTCACTAAGTGAGGGAGAGAAAAAACGAGTACAGATTGCCCGGGCTTTAATGGCAGATCCTGAGTTACTACTACTCGATGAGCCGGCATCATCCCTTGATTTAGGAGGGCGGGAGGATCTGTTAAAGCGGATTGCCACCTTTGCAAGTGATCTGTTAGCACCAGCTACTGTAATTGTTACCCACCATATTGAAGAGATTCCAACTGGCACAACTCATGCGCTTTTATTGCGCGAAGGAGCGGTAATTGCACAAGGAGATGTTGGCTCTGTAATTACTGATAGTAATTTAACTATGGCGTATGGGTTGCCAATCACAGTTACCGCAGAGGGTGGTCGGTTCTTCGCTCGTGCCCGCTGATCTGCTCTCACATCTGCCTAAGCAGTGGCATCAAATTGTTGATCTCAAACTATTAGAAGAGATCTCTGCAAAGTTAAGTGGTGAGTATATTCCTGCCGCGATAGATATATTTGCAGCCCTAAAACTTTCACCCTCTGATGTAAAGGTAACAATTGTTGGTCAGGATCCATACCCAAACCCAGAGCATGCGATGGGGTTAGCTTTTTCAGTAAGAGAAAGTGTTTCCACTCTTCCGGCCTCGCTTAAAAATATCTTTACCGAGTTAGAAAGTGATCTTGGTATTAAACCTAGTAATGGGGATTTAAGTAGGTGGGCATCTGAAGGAGTATTACTACTAAATAGAGCGCTAACAGTTAAGCCAGGAGAGCCTGCCTCACACTCAAAGATTGGCTGGCATGAGTTTACTGAGGCGATTATAAGTAATGTTGCAAAATCAGGTGCCATAGGAGTTTTGTGGGGAAATGATGCGCAAACTTTAGCTAAGTATTTTTCTAAAGATAATTTATTTACCGCCCCACACCCAAGTCCGCTCTCGGTATATCGTGGGTTTTATGGTTCAAAGCCATTTAGCAAGGTTAATAATCGTTTAGTTGAAAAGGGTTTAACACCCATTAAATGGTAAAGGGGCGCACCATAAGATGCGCCCCTTTATTTTAAGTTAGCTTATGCAGTCCAAATATTAATTGGTGATTGCAAGAAGTAAACCATGAATAATCCAGATACAACGTACATCAAAGGATGAATTTCCTTTGAGCGGCCCTGGAATACTCGAATTACTACATATGAAACAAACCCTGCTCCGATACCTACTGAAATATTGTAAGTAAATGGCATCAAGATAATTGTTAAGAATGCTGGAATTGCAATTCCAAGATCATCCCAATCAATACCCTTGATTTGAGTCATCATTAAGAAACCAACAATTACTAGTGCTGGGGTAGCAGCTTCGTAAGGAATGATGGCAACAAGTGGAGCTAAGAAGGTTGTAAGTAGGAATAGCACACCTGTTACTACAGAGGCCAAACCAGTACGAGCACCTTCACCAACACCAGAGGCTGATTCGATGTATGAGGTGTTAGATGAAACTGAACCAGCACCACCGGCAGCTGCAGCAATTGAGTCAATTAGAAGAATGCGTTGTGCACCTTCAACATTGCCACTGCGATCAACTAAGCCAGCTTGGTGACCAATTGCAGTCATTGTTCCCATTGTGTCGAAGAAATCTGCTAGTAAAAGTGTAAATACTAGAAGAAGTGCTGCGACTGCTGAGATTCGGTCAAATCCACCAAGTAGGTTGAATTTACCTAAAATATCAAAGTGAGGAGTAGCAGCAATTGCATCAGGAACTGCCGGAACATTTAAGCCCCAGCCCTTTGGATTAACAGTGCCGGTGGCACCATCAAAATTAGGCCCAATTTTGAAAGCTGATTCAACAAGTACTGCAAGAACTGTAGAGAGAACTATTCCAATAAGAAGTGCTCCCTTAACCTTCTTAACAGTTAATCCGATCATTAAGAAGAGGCCAAATGCAAATACCAAAACTGGCCAACCAACAAGATTTCCATTGTCACCAAGTGTTACCGGCACTGGTCCAGATCCGGTTCTGCGAACGAAACCAGCATCAACTAGACCGATAAGTGCAATGAAAAGACCGATACCAACTGAGATTGCGATCTTTAATTGACTTGGTACTGCTTTGAAGACCGCAACTCGGAATCCAGTAAGTACCAAAACAAGAATAATTAAGCCTTCAAGGACGATAAGTCCCATGGCATCTGCCCAGCTCATTTTGGATGCAATTCCAACTGCAACGAAGGTGTTAAGACCTAGGCCAGTTGCAAGTGCTAATGGAAAGTTGGCAACTACGCCCATCAGGATGGTCATAACGCCAGCAATAAGTGCGGTAGCGGCTGCAACTAATGCAAGATTAGGAGCATCGCCTCCGCCAATGAATTTTCCATCGGCATCTTTAGCAAGACCGATGATGAGTGGATTAAGCGCAACTATGTATGCCATGGTGAAAAATGTGACGACTCCGCCACGAACTTCACGAGCTACGGTTGAGCCACGCTGACTGATTTTAAAGAAGCTATCAAGCATGGAATGTACCCTTCTGTTTTTTTAACATGGTGTTTTCGACATGTTGTCAGATTCGGTCTAACAAGCCGAGGGGGATGCTCTAAATCTATTGGCTACTTCGTAGTAAGGCGATCTACGACACCAAGGGAAATCGCTACCGATTGACCAATAAGTAGCGCAAATAGCGCTGTCCCGATCCCAACTGAGCCTCCTAAAAGTGCTCCCACGCTCAATGCAAATACCTCAATCATTAGTCGAACCCTGCCTACTCGGACCCCAGTTTTATAGTGCAACCCAGTCATCAAGCCATCACGCGGACCAGCACCAAGGCCGCAGGTTATATATAAAGCAGAGCCAATTCCAACCAATGCAATGCCAAAAAGCACATAAAAATACTTAAGAAATAAGTTATCAACCTCAGGTATTAAAAATAAACCTAACTCAATTGCTGCTGCAATTACCACAATATTTGCCAAGGTTCCAAAGCCTGGTCGTTGCCGCAGTGGAATCCAAAGTGATAAAACACAAACTGAAACAAAAAATGTTGATTCACCAATATTTAATGGCGAGTGCAAAGAGATGCCCTCCGAGAGGACAACCCATGGTGAGTTGCCAAGTCCTGTGACAACCAAAAATGCTTCACCAATACCAAATATGGTCAATCCAAATAGCAAGATTGCAAGTCGTTGTATGTGGTTCTTACCAACACCTAATGACCAGGTTGAATCAGCACGCCACGGTGTATTTGGAATTGTTCGAGAGGGCTTAAGAAAATTTGTAAATCTATTCAAGCTATTTTTGCTAATCCCATCAGTACTCACTGCTAAACTCTATCTTATATAACCTCTATAGATGGGTCTATTTTGAATTTTACTTATGGTCAGGCGATTATTACCGGATTTATTCAAGGTATAACTGAACTTTTTCCAGTATCAAGTTTGGGCCATGCAATATTGATTCCGGCTTGGATCGGTGGATCCTTTAAAGAGTTTATTAGTGAAGAGAATAAAGCATATTTGCTTATAACAATTGCAATGCATTTAGCTAGCTCTATTGCATTGTTTTTAGTTTTTCGCAAGCGGTGGCTTAATTTAATCGGCGGGACATTCACATCTATTAGAAAGAGAAGTTTTCAATCGAAGCAATTTAGAGTACTTAGCTATATTTTAATTGCCACCATTCCAGTTGGTGCTTTGGGCGTAATATTTGGCGATTACTTTCAAAGTATTTTTGGAAAGCCGGCTTATTCCGCAGTATTTCTAACCATAAACGGGGTGTTACTCATTATGGCAGAACGGTTATCTAAAAAGTATATTTCTCATAGCTCAAGTGATTCTGATGCAGAGATTGATGCTCACATCAATGCAAAGAGTGCAGTGGTTATTGGCTTTGGCCAAAGCTTAGCTTTATTTGCCGGAATCAGTCGGTTTGGTATAACGATGAGTGCTGGTCTGCTACGCAAACTAAATCACTCAGTGGCCTCTGATTTTGCATTCCTGCTATCTCTTCCAGTAATTGTAGGAGCTGCCATAGTTAAGTTACCAGAGCTTTTCACAACTGATGCCAAGCAATTATTAGGTCAAATCTTAGTTGGCTCAGTGGTTTCCTTTATCGCTACCTATATCAGTGTTACTTTTCTAGTCAAATGGTTTAAAACTAAGACCTTGTATCCTTTTGCGATTTACTGTTTATTATTTGGTATCGCATCCTTTATAAGGTTTGCCTAAATGTTTCCAGGTATTGGCACAGTTTTAAATATCTCCACAATTATCATCGGTGGCACATTAGGTGTATTTATCGGAGCCAAGATAAGTGAGAAGCTGCGTAATTTAATTATTGATGTTTTAGGTTGTGTCACAATTATTTCAGCAGCTGATGCATTATCTGCCTATTGGGATAAGGAGCTAACTAGCGCAATTCCTAGAGGTTGGGTAATCATAGTTATTATTTTTTCATTACTAATAGGTGCGTTAATCGGCACCGTTTTGCAAATCGAGGATCGACTAGAAAATCTGGGGGAGAGCTTAAAACGCAGATTTAGCAGTAGTAGTGGCTCTAACTTTGTTGATGGTTTTGTCTCTGCCTCTTTAATATTTGCCATTGGCCCCCTTGCTATCTTAGGAAGTATTTCAGATGGCATGGGCACCGGGATTGATCAGTTGATATTAAAGAGCACATTAGATGGCTTCACATCCCTGGCATTTGCCGCATCCCTTGGTTGGGGAGTGGCTTTGTCATCTTTGCCAGTTGGTATTTATCAATTTATTTGGACGGCAATTGGATTGTTCTTAGGATCAATATTGGCAGGCTATCAAGTTGCAGCAATGACCGCGGTTGGTGGTGTGCTGCTGATTGGTATCGCCTTGAGGTTACTGCGAATAAAGCAGATTGCAGTAGGTAATTTACTGCCAGCACTTGTCCTAGCACCATTACTGGCGCTAGCAGCTCATCAATTTATTTAAAAGCTTTTAGCATCAATTACAAAGCGATACTTAACATCACTTGCAACTGTTCGCCCATACGCAGTATTGATGTATTCAGCTTTAATAACCTCAACATCGCTAACAATATTATGTTCACCGCAAAAGTTAAGCATCTGTTGCAGCTCTACCATGCCGCCAATCATCGATCCAGCTAAGGATCTCCTTTGATCTAACATGGTGCCAACATTTATTTGATATGGCTTACCAGGAAGTGCGATTACCACAAATGTGCCATCTAACTTAAGCATCTTTAAGTATGGTTCCAGATCAAGATGAGCTGAGACGGTATTTAGAATTAAGTCAAAGCTCTTCTCTAATCTCTCTAAATTCTTAACATCTTTAGTAACTACAAAGTGATCAGCGCCCATTGCTTTTGCATCGGCTTCTTTCTCAGGTGAATGTGAGAAAACTGTTGTCTCAGCCCCTAATGCGTGAGCAAATTTAAGACCCATATGGCCAAGCCCGCCAAGTCCCATAATCCCAACCTTCTTACCAGGACCAGCTTTCCAATTTTTAAGTGGGGAGTACAAGGTAATGCCGGCACACATAAGTGGTGCTACCCCTGCTAGATCTAGATTCTCTGGAATATGTACTGCGTAATCTTCATCAATTACAAACTTATTTGAGTAGCCACCCATGGCAACTGTCTTACCATCTCGCTCTAAGGTGTTGTATGTACCAGTCATTCCCTCAACGCAGTACTGCTCAAGCCCGGCATTACAGCTTGCACATTTTCGACATGAATCAACAAATACACCAACTCCAATTAACTCACCAACTTTAAACTTACTAACCTGTGAGCCAATCTCAATTACTCGCCCGACAATCTCATGTCCTGGCACCATTGGAAATATTGCAGGGCCCCACTCCTCACGTGCTTGGTGAATATCTGAGTGACAAATACCAGCAAAGTAGATATCTAAAGCGACATCTCGGGGGCGAAGATCACGGCGTGAGAACTCATAACTTTCTAGTGGTGCATTAACTGATTTCACGGCGTAGCCTTGTGTTTTCATGATGCCTTTCGTAATTAATTATTAAATGGTAGAGATTGCTCTGCTGCTGGATTTGAAACCTTTGCAGTCACATTTCTCATATGATGACGACGGCACAGTACTTCATAAGCAACATTTGAGGTAGTTCCGACATCACCAACCACCACCTGCTCACCTTCAGTAACCATCTTGCCATCAACGGTGCGGGCATTATGGGTTGCTCTAGCACCACACCAACAAAGCGCCTCAACCTGCAAAGTCTGCACTCGATCTGCCAACTCAACTAATCGAGCACTTCCTGGAAATAATTTAGTTTTAAAATCAGATAAAATTCCAAATGCATAAACATCAATTCCTAAGCCATCAACAATCTTTGCTAACTGCTCAATCTGCTCTGGCATATAAAACTGGGCCTCATCACAGATTACAAAGCTAATTCGACCACCTATTGATAGCCGCTCCACAATTAATTTATGGATATCTAAATCAGCATCAACCTCAAGTGCTTCTAATTGCAAACCTAATCGGGATGAGATTAATCCTTTGCCAGCACGATCTTTATTGGTAAAGATCACACCCTCACGGCCACGTGATCTATGGTTATGAGCGGTTTGTAGAGCAAGGGTTGATTTGCCGCTATCCATTGTTCCGCAGTAGTAAATTAACTCAGCCATGTTCTTATTCTGCCAAGATTGTTCTGATTTGTAGAGCAGGATGGGCTTTAAGCAACCGTGATTTGCCACCTAGTTGAGGTATCTCAAGCAGGAAGGTAAGTGCACTTGGTACTAAATCCGCCCTTGCAATCAGATCAACTGCAGCTAGGGCGGTGCCACCAGTTGCCAAGACATCATCGACTATTAAAACCTTCTTATTCTTTGGGATTAAACCAGCATGAATCTCAAGGGTGGCACTGCCATACTCAAGATCATAACTATGTGAAATTACATCCCCTGGCAGCTTGCCACTTTTACGGATTGGAATAAATCCTTTGCCACTGATAACTGCAACAGCTGCGGCAAAGATAAAGCCGCGAGCCTCAATACCTGCGATGTAATCAACCTCTTTAGCTGCCTCTGCAATCTCATTGCAGCACTGAGCAAAAATTTCTTCATCAGCCAGTAGGGGAGTTATATCTTTAAAGGTAATTCCTGGCTTGGGAAAATCTGGGATTATTCGAATTAGATCTAACGCGCTCTTATTCACCTTCGAATCCTAATCAAGGAGGAGGATTAGCCTGCAACTGTCACCTATTTAGGTGGCATACCATTTTTTTAACT
>SESD01000052.1_pt1 | contig 62531 bp, 80 predicted proteins | sample 3171411 | NCBI WGS metagenome assembly SESD01 (sample SAMN06051880, study PRJNA518727) | freshwater metagenome | biome: subpolar coniferous forest; feature: holomictic lake; material: water; isolation source: holomictic Lake 442, 16.5 m depth | place: Canada: near Kenora, Ontario | collected...
ATTTACAGTCACGGAATAAAGCACGAGCGAGACAAGCCTGCGGCGCAGGGCGTCAGTTTTGTAGATTTATTAAAAAAAGTGCAATGTATCCAAGCGCCGCCTGCGGCGGCGCGCGCGGCATGGCCGCGCACGACGGGACGGGCATGCAGACCGAGACAACGACGACGCAGGACGAGGCGCTGGTCGCGTTCTGGACGCGGCACAGGCTGGCGCACAGGGCGGACGTGCTGCGCGAGTTCCTCGGCACGGAGGTGCTCGAGGACCTGGACTGCGTGGAGCCGCGGGACCTGCGCACGCTGCACGCGCTGCGCTGGGCGGAGGCGCACCTGAGCCTGGCGGAGGCGGGGCGGCTGCGGCGCGCGGTCGAAGAGCACCACGCGCGCGCGGCGGCGACGCTGGCGAACGCGGCGGGGTTCGCGGCGGCGGGCGCGCCGGCGGAAGGCGCGGAGCACCGGCCGTTCGCGCACGAGGACGAATATGCGCGTGCGCAAGGTATATAAGGCGGCGCGCGGCGGGGCATGCAGGAGTGGCAATTGCACGTGTGGTGCGGCGGGGCGGGCGAGGCGGCGACTTTTGAGCGCAAGTGGCATCTCGAGCGCGGGACGCGGCACGTGTTCTTCGCGAGCGATCGCTCACGCGACGAGGACGCGGTGCGCGAGGGCGAGGAGATCCTGTCGCTTGAGGTGCGGAGAGGTGCGAACGCGGATCTGTTCGAGGTCGTCAAGCACGACGCGTGGCAGCGCTTCAAGCGCGCGGCGGCGGGCGTGGGCGCCGACGCGCGCGACAAGGCGAAAGTGTCTAAGTATATCGATGAACTCGGTCGCCTCATGCCAGACCGGGAGTACGACCGAGAGGACGAGTCCGAGGGCGCGATGCAGGATTATGTCCGGCGTTACATCACGACTAGATGTTCTTTTGAAGAAAAAGAAAACACGAGCGCACAGCTGGTGCAGTGCGTGTTCGCGGCGCTGCCGGTGGTGCGCGCCGGGGGCGACCCGGTGTTCGCGGTCGAGGCGGCGGGGCGGGACGGGTGGGCGGTGACGAGCTACTTCCCGGAGCCGCTGCGGCACACGGCGTTTGCGAACATGCCGGTGCGCGTCGTGGCGGAGTCGGGGCTGTGGTACGAGGTGGCTGTGCTTGCGACGGGGGCGCCGACGCTGCGCGTGGTTGCTTAGCTGTTTACCGAACGAACAAACAACTCGAACGAAGAAAGTTTCTCGAACGAATAAACTACTCGAACGCGTATATACGACGCGCGCGCGGCGCGCATGCGCGCGGCTCTTGTGTGTATGCTGGTTCATGTGTGTGTGGGTGTGCGCGCGCTGGAGGTGGAGACGAAGCTGACGCAGCGCTGCGCGAACGGCGGGCGCGTGCAGCAGACGCTGGCGCTGGAGAACCACACGCTGCACGAGCAGATCTTCTTCTGGGCGCACAACAAGGACGTGGGCGAGTGGACGTACGCGACGGGCGCGAACGCGAGCGCGGAGCTGCTGTCGCGCTTCGACGTGAGCGGCGCGGCCGCGGAGGCGCTGGAGTGCGTGCACGTGGAGTACGCGGCGACGATCCGGCTGCCCGAGCCGTTCGAGACGCTCGTGGTGATGCTCGGCACGCAAGCGGACATCCCGCTGCGCGTCCGGAAGACGGTCTGCGCGGGCAGCGACGTAATTTTCGAGGAGGCACACATCGACGCGCCGATTGTTGGATCCATATCCATGCTGGCGAAGGAGGAAGTGCGCGACGACGTGGATCTCTTGAGCGTCGCGCACACGAGCCTGACGCTGCCGTGGTACGCGCACGTCGTGTCGTCGCAGGTCGGCGGCGCGCTGGCGAGCAGCGTGCTCGAGAAGTTCAACGCTGTTTCGAGGAGTCTGTGCGACGAGGACGACGGCTCGCGCGGGAAGTTCGCGCAGCTGCGCGCGCTGACGCGGCCGCTCACACCCAGCGCGACGGCGACGGCGAACGGCAGCTTCGCGCTTCCCGCTCCAGCGAGGACGGCGGCGCGCAAGTTTCCGCTGAAGCGCGAGCACTCTGCGCCGGAGACTCTGGCGCTGGGGCGGGTGGGGCTGCGGCGCGTGGCGCGGTCGGCGTCGGCGTCGGCGGTGTGAGGGGTACGAACTCGTACGCCTCGCGGTCGGCTGCGGCGGACACGAGGACGCCGGGCGGGAGCGCGGCGGTGTTCGAGCCGAGGACGAGCACGTCGCGATACAGCATTTTCGCGGACACGAGGTCGACGGCGCCGGGCGCGGCGACGACGCGGGCGGGAGCGCTGGACCAGGGCCACCACATTTGCGCGCGCGTGTTTGGCGACGTACATGGCCTGTTTGTTTTTTCATCTAACGCACCAACAGTTCGGCGGAAAGCGTATATAACGCGCGAACGCGACCGGCATGCTCGACCTGGACTCGACGCAGGTGCTGGGCCTGCGGGTGCTGCTCGTGGTGTTCGTTGGTGCTGCTGGCGCCGTTGAGTTGGTCGTCGGGGCGTACGCGCTGAGCGAGAGCTGGAACACGACCGTGGCGGGCGTGTTTGGCAGCGTGCTGCTCATCAGCGCGGCGCTGCGTGGGGGCTACGTGTGTCTGCTTCGCCAGGACAAGATGCTGGAGTTCCTGTGCCAGCCGTGCAGGCTGCGGGCGCTGGGGGCGTGCTGCACGGGCCCGCTGCAGATTTACCTCGTCGCATCCTTCGTCGGGATTTCAGACGTCGCGACGCTGGGCCTGCTGCTGTGCGCGACGTTTGTGCTCGGCGTGCTGTGCTTCGTGCTCGAGGTCGAGCACGCGAGCGCGGAGACCGAGGTGGCAGAGCCGCTGGAGCTCGCGGGGCCAGAGCTGGGCGTCGGCATCTTGATCACGGGCCCGCGGGCGGACATGACGAAAATCGCGGGCCACCGCGAGAGCGCGGTCGCGGCGTGGGTGGCGTGCATGTGCGCGTGCGCGGTGCTGCACGTGTGCGTGTGGACGGTGCTGCTGGCGCGCGTCGGTGGTGCTGAGGTCGCGGGGCGGGGCGTGTTCGTGCTGGCGTACGGGCAGTGCGCGTGCGCGTGCTTGCTGCTGCTCGTGCCTGTTTTGACGAAGGGGCTGCGGTGGACGAACGCGTTCAGCGTGAGCGAGCAGTTTGCGAGCGTGTCGGTGATTCACGTGATGGTGGACGTGGGGGCGAAAATGCTGCTGATCGCAGCGTTTCTGCTGCCTGCGTGATTTATTATTAAAGCACTACTTAACTACATGCGGCCTCGCGGCCAGTCAAGGTCCATGACTGCGAAGAACGCCCTGGACATGTCGTCGGAGGCGCGGGCGCGCAGGACGCAGAGGGCATGCAGGTCGGCGGTCGCCGCGTCGACGTCGACGCGCGCGCGCTTGACGGCGTCCTGGGCCTCCTGCTCGGCGAGCAAGGCGCGCTTGCGCTTGTCGTCGGCGGCGTCGGCGAGGGTCAGGTAGTCGTTGAAGCGGGCGCGCGTGCAGGCGAGGGTGTGCTCGCAGCGCTTGCGCTTTGCCGACTGCTTCGGGGCGCGCTTGGCGAGGCGCCTGCGGAGGCCGGAGACGTCGAGCATGCGCACGGGCCGGTCGGTGCGCGTGGCCTCGTCGTGCAGGTCGCGGACCTTGAACCCGCGGGGGATGGGCCTGCCGGCGACGCTGAAGGTGAAGTTCGAGTGGTCGAGCTGCTGCGCGCCGACGAAGTCGATGAGGTCCTGCATGAGCTCGTTGCGGTCGTGGGCGATCAGCGTGTACGTCGGGCCGCGGGGCCGGGAGACGTGGACGATGCGCGTGTCATTGGGCGTGGCCATGCTTGCTTTGGGTGGGGACTCGCGGGCGCGGTACTTACGGGGAAACAGTTCGCGTGCTTTCGTTTTTAGCGTTCGCGTGCTTTCGTTTTTAGTGTATTTTTAGCGTTTTTTCTGTTTCGTATTTTTAGCGTTTTTTGTGTGTTTTTAGTATCCGACCAGTTCGCGGGCTTTCGTTTTTAGCGTTCGCGTAGATTCGGCGATTTGAGAGGGACGAGGAAGCATGGCATGCACGTTTGAGAGGGCGGCGACGCCGCCGATGCCCGCGGAGCTGCGCGCGGACGCGATTGCCGAGCGGCGCGCGGCGAAGCGGGCGGCGGACGAGGCGCGCGTGCTGGAGGTGGCGGCTCGCTTTGGGCTCCGGACCGAGGAGTGGCTGCTGGCGCTGGCGCTGGCGGCGGCGCTCGACGAGGAGCTGGAGCACGTGGCGTTCCTGGCGACGATTTCGCGCGTGTCGCGGTGGGAGCTGCAGGAGCACGCGGAGGAGGTGGGCGCGGCGCGCGCGCTGACGCCGGACGTGCGCGCGGTCGCTGCATGCTGCCTGTGCTTGCTGTGCTTGCTTTGCTGTGCTTGTGTGCTTGCTTTGCTGTGCTTGTGTGCTTGCTTTGCTGTGCTTGCTGTGCTTGCCGCTGACGCGTGCGTTGGCGAACAGGCGCTGTGGCGCTTCGTGTTCTTCGTGCAGCTGCTGGAGCGGCTGGACGTGGTGGCGTTCGTGGGGCGGCTGGAAGGGCGCACGGTGCTGCCGTACGAGCGGATCTGGATCCAGGACGCGCGCGCGTGGGAAGCGGCGCTGCGCGAGGCGACGGCGTTCGGCTTCTTCGGGGGCGTGGCGACGGTGTACGAGACCGGGCTGATGTTCGGGCTGTGCGCGCGCAGGTTAACCAGCAGCTTACTAGAAACTGAATGCTGATGCAAGGAAGCTAACGCACTGAATCCCAGGCGGGCGCGCTCGAGCTGGCGGCCGTGGGGCGCGCGCGGCGAGACGAACGGGACGCGCAAGAAGGAGAACGCGGTGCTGTACGCGCAGGCGCTGGAGTTCAACGCGGCGCGGCTGGCGTCGAACCGGAAGCGGCTGACGAACAAGCGGCAGCAGGCGGCGCCGGGGAAGGGGCCGTTTCCGCACAGCGACGCGCTGCACGCGCTGCTGGCGGCGGCCGCTGCCGAATCTGAACGCGCTGCTGGCGACGGCACCTGAACGTTACGCCGCGGCGGCGGCGGCGGCGCGCGAGAGGGCGCGCAGGACGCGGCGGCGCGCGCCGGCGGCGAGGGCGAGGCGCACGCAGTGGGCGACGACGCGCACGAGCACCGACGTCTGGTGCGCGAGGGCGAGGGCGAGGGCGAGGACGAGGACGCACTCGTTGAGCCGCATCATCAGGCGAACGAGGTGGGGCAGCGGCGCGCGAGCAAACGTGCCCGCGAGGACGAGGGCGGTGCACGCTGCGCAGTAGGCGAGCTTGAGGGCGACGCGGAGCATGCGTTCGTTTGAATTCCGAAAATTTTGATTTTTTTTAAATTTAACCAATTTGGGCGGCCTTTCGCGTTTGCGTGTTTGCGTGTTTGCGCTTCGTTCCCGCCTAGTTCTCACACTCACCCATCGCACTCGCAAACATCACGCTATGTCCGCGTCGCACGTCTCGGACTCGCTCGGGAACGTCAGCGACGAGGAGCCGCGCACCGAGCCGCGCGTGCTGCGCCACGCGGTGCGCGAGGACGAGAAGCAGCTGCGCGTGGCCGAGCACGTGGTGCGGGAGATGCTCGTGTCGAAGCAGCGGAAGCTCACGATCGAGGTGAACGTCGCGATGGAGGCGCTGCACGAGGCGCGCGCGCCGGCGCTGCAGTGCGGGTGCCGCACCGAGGCGTGCGCGGCGGTGCCGTGCGAGCGGCGCGTGGAGCTGCGCGAGGCGCTGTTCCGCGCCACCGCGCGCGAGTGCTGGCCGCGGTACGAGCAGGAGCTGGTCGCGGACGTGGCGCGCGCGCTGATCGACGCGCGCAGGGCCGGCGCGCGGAGCGCGCGCGCGCCGTCGATGCGCGCGCCGTCGATGCTCGCGCGCGTCGAGGCGGTCGAAGGGCGCGTGGCGGCCGCGTCGCTGGAGTGCGCGGTCGAGGCGGCGGTGGCCGCGTTCCTGGACGCGCAAAGCGCGGAACGCGCGGCGGACGTATAAACGAGGCGCGGGGCGAGCACATGATGGGGATATCGTATGTGGTGAGCGAGGTGTCTGCCGAGCAGGCGCGCGTGCGGAAAAAGCAGGCGGCGGCGGGCGCGACGCAAGCGACGCCGGCGGGCGCGCCAGGCGCGCGTGCGGAGGCAGCAGGCGTGCCGAAGGCCGAGTAGACAGGACTGTTTATTGAAAGCATGTTTATTGAATGAATCAAGGAACAATCCACGCTAGTCACGCACGCTAGCCCCCTTGCATGCGGGTAGCGTGATTCAGAACCAGCGTCAGAGTCAGCGGCGGCGCTTGCGGGACGGGCGCTTGCGGCGCTTCCGGCAGCGCGCGGAGGGCGGCGCGGATGGCGTGCATCGGGAGCGGCGAGCTGCTGTGCGCGTGGAGGAAGTAGTCTTTGCGCGTGCTTGTGCCCTGCGCGTCGCGCGCGTAGTAGGACAGGCGGCGGTAGAGGCCGGCGCGGAAGGCGGCGGCGAGGGCGACGCGGGCGGCGGCCTCGGCGGCGCGGGTGCTGCGCGTGCTCTTTGTGAAGCGCGCGCCGGGCTCGAGCCAGAAGTAGCGCGTGGTGTCGTGGAACGGGTCGAACGAGACGCGGCGGGGGTGGAAGGCGGGCGCGGGGAGGAAGCGGCGGCGGCAGGTCGCGCGGACGGTGGGGAGCGCCGTGGGCTGGCGCGTGCTCATGCTGCTCGTGGGTTTGCGCTGTCCACGGGAATTAAAGCAACGAAATGGTTCGCGTGTGCGGTATTTTTGGCGTCTTTTAATTTTCGAATAAAATCGGTTCGCGTGTGCGGTATTTTGGCGCCCTTTTAATTTTGTGTGGTTCGACGCCCGTTCGCGTTTGCGGTTCGCTTTATTATATGCGCTCAGAGTTGCCTGGACGAGGACGCATGCGGCACATCATCGGCGAGTCGCGGCTGGCGACGCACTTTGCGACGGCGACGCCCGGCGCGCGCGACGCGTTCGCGGAGCCGGTCGCGTCGCTGCTGGTGACGCACCTGGTCGCGGACGCGCGCGAGGGCTGGGCGTTCTGGGCGCGGCTGGGGGCGGTGAACAAGAGCTGCGCGGAGGCGTTCCGCCGGCACGCGGGCATGATCACGTCGTACCGCATCGCGCACATGACAGTGCTGCTCCTCGAGCAGCAGCGCGAGCTCTTCCTGTTTCGGCGCCAGTGCACGTGCGGCTGCTTCTGGCGCTCCGACGACAGCGAGGGCGGCAGCGAGGCGGGCATCCACGACCACGTCATGGCGACGCCGGAGGGGAGCCAGGAGTATTGAGTGTAGGTTGTAGGACTGGTGTGAACTTTAATGAAAGCGTGAACTTAACGAAATAAACACATTGCAAACGCTTGCCAGCTGTAGGCAGCATGCTAAGCCCACAGTCTCTCCCACTGCCCCGGCTGCTCGATCTGGCCGGCGAGCCGGCTGAAATGAGCGAAGAGGTCGGCCACCCTGCGCTGGTCGGGGTGCGCGCACGTTGCGATGTCGCGCAGCCAGCGTGCGAACTCGATCTCGCCGTCGTCGTGCACTGCGAAGTGCGTTGTGACGTCCATGCCGTGCCCGGGTGAGCTGGTGAGGCCGAAGGCGACGATCTCGGTGCGGAACCACGGGACGAACGTGCAGTCGACCTCAGGTTCTATGGCTTTCGGCGAGTCCGTGTAGTCGAATCTGCCGTTCCAGTAGCAAGCATTACAAGAACACTGCGGGCCCGCGTCGCAGTCGTTGGCCCAGGCGAGGTGCTGCTGGAGCTTCAGGTCGTCGTGCTGCAGCCAGAAGACCTTGACTTTGAGCGCGTCGCGCTCGCGGCGCAGCTCGAAGAGCCTCAAATCGAACAGCACCTTGCACGTGATCGAAAGCCGTTCGAGGCCCTGCATTGCAAACTACGGATATCCGGAAAAACAAAATAAAGAAAGAAAACAAAACAAAACCAAACAAAACCAACCAAAAACAAAAACCAAACGCCGCGAACGAGAGCGTACGGGTTGATATAAAGGAGCACGGGCGCCCGGGCATCCAGCACGATGTCCTTCGTGCTTTTCGATTTGAGTGATGAACTCATCTTTCAGATATTGCTGCAGCTGGAGAACGTGCAGGTCAGCGCCTGGCACATGAGCGGGGTGTGCACGCGCACCGAGGCGCTGCTCCGCGGGGTTGGCGGCAGGAAGCTGTGGTCGACCTTCTACGCGGCCGCGAACCGGTTCAACGCTGCCCCACGCGCAGGCGCTGGGTATGCCGACAAGGGCGCGCGCATCCTCGAACATATGCGCTTTCACTTTGCGCGTTACAAGGTGCAGGCAGTTTCGCTGAGTGCTCTGGCCGACCATCCTGCTGGGCAGGACATCGGCACGACGCTGGGCCTGGCGACGGACCTCCGGACGCTGTGCCTGGCGAATTTCAGGTGTAGCCCAAGATGGCTGGGCAACGGCCTCGTCGGCCTCACTGGGTTGACGGCGCTCGAGCTGTCGCAGAACCAGCTCATCCGCGATTCCCAGGGGGACCTGCACCTGCCGCCGTCGCTGCTGACGCTGAAGATGCGCAGCTGTGGCCTGCGCGGGTTCCGCCTTGAGGGCTGGGCGGGGCAGCTCGGCTGCGTGACGACCGTGGACTTTTCGCGCAACGAGTGCAGCACAGATCAGACGAACATTGCGGCGGTGGTGGCCGCGATGGCGAAGCTGTGCAGTGCGAATCTGTCGAACATGGGCCTGCAGCCGGCAGTCCTGACCGCTGTCGTGGGTGCGTGCGCGCGGCTGCCGGGACTGAGGAATCTGAGCGTCGCGTACAACATGCCCAATATGACCTGGATGCAGGACGAGAAGACGGCGATGATGGCCGAGCTCGCGCGGTGCACTGCGCTGGAGGAGCTGAGCCTGGCCTGCCTGTTCGTGAACAATGGCGCGCAGCAGCTGGCGAACGCGCTGCGCGCGCTGCCGGCGCTGACGGCGCTCGACCTGACCCACTGTGCCCTCGGTGGCTTCAGCTGGTACGTGGCGGATGCCCTCACCGCGCTGCAGGCGCTGCGCCTGTGCAGCGTGTCGGACTGCCGGATCGAGCGAGCGGACGTGCCTCGCTTCGGCATCGCGCTGGCGCAGTGCCCGGCGCTGGAGCGCGTGTGGGTGTCTGACAACGCGCACGACTTCCACGTGCCGGAGGTGCATGCGCTGGGGGCGCGCGTGGAGTATGCGCAGCAGCCGATTGCGGGCACCGTCTGCGCGAGGTTCGCGTAGTCTACTTGCGTTTCAATAAACATTTGAAGACCGCGTATTTAAGACATGTGTGGGAGCAGCATGGCTGTGAATCCTCAGATACGTGACTACTGTCGCGTGCTGACTCGCGAGATGGATGCCTGCCTTGCTAGTCGCGAGTATGCGCGTGCGATGGCGTGTCTGAGTCCAGCCGTGCAGGCTTCTATATTCGGGGCGGATCTGAAGCCACAGAACCTGAAAGACTTGCACATGTTGGTGCATAATGTGAAGAGGAGCATGTTCTGTGGGGCACAGCACATTTTCTGTGTGTATGTGAGGCGCAGAAGACGGGAAGACGGTGAGGACTACGGAGAGGGCGAGTTTGTGCCGTGGTATGTTCCGGAAGAGCACCAAGCCGGTGCGTGTGACTGGGAATTCAAGCTGCCAGAGCACAAGCATCTTGAACTGTATGCAAATACACTGTTTAGCGCGCCGACGCCGGTGCTGTCTTTGTGGTGGCACGGGATTAATGATGACAAAGAGAAGAAAGCGTCGATTGGTGGCGAGGACGATGGTATACTGACGAATGACTTCGTTTTGGAGGTCGGCAAGCCGTTTCTGCTGTGTTACTGGTTGCAAGTGGACGGTGAGCATGACAACGACATCGTGCGTGTGAAAGACGCGAATGGTGGTGTCATTTTGACGATGAGCTTCCATTCGGCGGCGTGGAGGAAGGATCGTGATAACAAAGCGTTGGTTTATTCTTTCGACCGTGGTCAGGACGATTGGGTGACCGATAATACGCACGCGGGGCTCACTGCGCTGCTGGGGCGGCTGCGGTTGGGCGCGCGAGTACAACTCATTTGATGCAGTTTATTCATATCAATAAAATCTGCATAACTGCATGACTAGTGCATCGTGCATGACTAGTGCAGCGCCGGGTGCGCCGCAAGCGCCTGGTGCAGCGCAGGGAGCTGGGCCTCGAGCCACGCGTCGAGAGCCGCGTCCGCGGTCGCGTGCCAGAGCCCGAATTCGCCGTGCTGTGCGCGGGACCAGTCGAGGGTGTCGACCCAGCACAGCGGGTGGAGCGGGATGTCGTGTTCGGGCGTGACCCACGCGGGGTCGCCGTTTTCGTCGACCGGGCCGGCGGACGTGCACGTCAGCTGGTGGGTGCCGGGCTCGGGCTCGGGCTCGAGGGTGCTGCGGCAGAAGGCGAAGGTGTGCATGGAGCGCCCGCCGAGCAGCACGCTGAAGACCATGCCGGTCTCTGCTGGCATGGACTCGTACTCTCCGTACTGGTGGATGTTGCAGAGCTGCAGCACCGTGTCCCTGGCGCAGTTCTGCAGGTACGCGACGCCGGCGAGGACGAGCTTGAGCCTGTACTTCGCGACGTTCTCGTGGCAGCGCTTGGAGACGAGCGCGAGCGTGCCGAGCAGCGCGGGCTGGGTGTGGCAGGCGAACGCCTCGCCGCCGGGCTGGATGACCGGGAGGCCGTCGTCTGGGTCCTGGTCGGTCGTCATGATGACGATGCGCATGCTGTCCTCGACGACGGCTGCGCAGAAGAGGTCGAGCATCTCGAGCAGGTCGATGTGTTTGGTGCTCGCCTGCCGCTGCATGCTCGCCTGCTGCTGCATGCTCGCCTGCTGCTGCATGTCCGTTTTGTTTGTCCCCTCCGTAGCTTGGATGGATATTGAGACACGCGAACGATCCAAAAATGAAAAAAATAAAAACTCGCGAACAAAAAACAAACGCGAACAAAAAAACAATTAGACAAAAATAGAAAGGTTCGCGTAGGCGACGATGCAGCACGTCTTCGAGCATGTTCTTGCCTCGTACTTCACGGCGGACCGGGTGGTCACCGTGCACGCGGTCGCCGCGTTCGTGCAGGGCCGCCTGCAGGTGGCGAACCTCGACCACCTCGCGCGGATGGAGGAGACCCCTGCGGTGGTCTGCAAGGCGTGGCACGCCGAGGCGAGGCGTCTCATGCGCAAGGAGCTCGAGGCGCTGCGCGCGGCGTTCTTCGAGGCGGCGCTCGCGAGTGTGATGCCCACGTGCCTCGACTGTGCTGCGTGCGGCGATGTCGTCTGCATCCTGCGCATGGACAGCGCGCGCACGCGGTGCGTCTCGCACACGGTGCTGGAGCTGCGCGTGACGGCGGACGCCATGCTGACGTCGGGCGAGGTCTATGACGCGGACCTCGACGCGGCGTGCGTGTCGGTGGTGCTCAATCACTTTCCAGTCGACGATTGCGGTCAGGAGATCCGCCAGGTGGCACCGTGGCCTGCCGGGAAACGGCACGGCGACTGGACGCTGGTGAGCCGCGCCTGGCGGCTCCACGGCAGGCCCGACTACTACCTGCTCGACCGGGACCGCACCGAGGCGCAGCGCGCGGAGGCGACGGCGTGGCTCGCGGAGCTGCGGCGCGACATGCTGGCGTGGACGTGGACCGAGTTCCGCAGGATGAACGGGCGCGCGTGGTGGCGCGAGCGCTACGCGAACGCGGCCGGCGCTGCGCGTTTCGAGGGCGTGTGAGCATGTTCATTGTTACGATTAAACGCGGCCGGCGCTGCGCGTTTCGAGGGCGTGTGAGCATGTTTATTGTTACGATTAAACTTTGTTCTAGAAGCTGTCTACATGAGAAACAGTGGCATCGCGCCAAAAGCGACGAGCGCGTCCTTCAGCCAGGCCTCGATGTCGCGCGCCGTGTTGTAGCGCCACTCGAGGAAGTAGTCGAGGGTGTCCATTTCGTTGGTGCTGAACGACATATCCATGATGGACACCCAGCAAGCGGCAGCAACCCCAAACGCACGCGGCTCGCCCGTGGTGTACGAGCCGTCGGGCGCAGGCTTGGCGAGTGTGACGACGAGCTCGTGCTCGCCAGGGACGAGCGTGCGCTGCCTGCAGAAGCGCACCGAGAAGAGCTCGCGCGTGTCCATGTAGACGCTCTGGACGAAGACGGTCGCGGCCTCGTTCTGGTCCATGTCGAAGGGGTAGGGGTACCTCTCGCACTCGCAGGTGTCGAGGGCGCGCTGGACCGCGCGATAGAGCAGCGTCGGTATCATCTTGGCCGCCCTGACGTTGAGGTACTTGCGGAACTCCCGCTGCCAGCCTTTTGCGACGAGGCCGGCCGCGCGCATGTGGCGTGGAACGAACAGGCGCGTGAGGCGCTCGCCGCCGGGACGCGCGTAGAAGCTGGTAGGCTTGAAGGTGGACGTCTGCAGTGTGCCAGCGAAGAAGGCGCCGAGGACGAGCTCCGCGACGTCGTCGAGATCGAGCATGGCTGCGTGGCACGACGCCGTCAAACGACGCAACAAATAGTTCATTAAAACAAATAGGTAATGTATTTGCGCGAAAAAAAGCGGCGAAGCGTCGTGCGCCCGCTACGCCAGCCCGGGCGCGTGCCTCGCGCTGTGCACGGGCACGTGGGCGTTTCCCAGGACGTCGGCCGCGCCCGCGTGCCACAGCGACCAGGAGACATGCGTGAGCGCGCGCAGGTACACGCTGGCGACGTAGCCCATGACCATGAACACGACGACGACGAGCGCGAGCTGGACGATGAGTTCGGGCACGTGCGCGGTGAGGAGCTCGGCGTGCATGAGCACGTGGGACTGGAAGGCGCGCTCGTCGCGCAGGACGCGCGCGCGGGAGCGCGCGTGGTTGTACATGCTCATTCTCGCACTTGAATCGATCTCCGCAAGCTGCGGCCGTGGCGCTTCGTGGTTTGCGTTTTTGTGTTTTTTGTGTTTTTTTGTGGTTTAATTAGTGGGACGAGCTTAAATGCTTTCCAGATTTTCTTCGATTCCAGCTTGAATGCCTGCCACAATCCGCGTGCGCACGCGGGGCAAGGCCGGCAAGACGGTCGAGCTGACGTTGGAGAACGTGGCCGCCCGAATGCACATGTCCGGGCCATGCGCCGCGGAGGCGTTTGGCGTTTCGAATACGACTTTCAAGAAGGCCTGCCGGCAGCTGGGCATCGCGCGCTGGCCGTACACGACGCGTGGCCTGAGGCGCAGGTTTTGCGCTGTGGAAGTGGAAGCGGACGGCGCCGACGAGGCTGACCTGTGGTGGCTGCTCCCGGCCCGCGCGGAGGAGGGCTCTGAGCTGTGGTTCCTTGGGATCGATTACAGCACGCCGAGCGCGGACGAGGCGTGCTACGCGCCGCAGCTGATAGACTGAGTCGATTTCGTCTGATTCCGTTTAATGAACATTCCAACGAAACTTGAGAGTGTGTGTGCGTGGTGCGCGCGTGTGCGTGTGTGTGCGTGGTGCGCGTGAGTGTGCGGTGGAATGTGTGTGGTTCCCTCCACGGGTGGTATCTTTTTTTCAAAGGCTTGCCTTCTCCTTGCGCTGTGCGCTTCTATTCGTGTGTGCATACTGTGTCATAAGCTGATAGGTAGAACAGCCAGCCTGCTTTATGGCAGGCCTGCGGGCCGTGTGGTGCGTCGGCCGAGCCGACGCCATGCCGGTGCCTTCTTGCGCTCGCATATGGATACGATGCGTAAAAAAAACATGGCGTGGTGCAGATAAAATCTGCGGTTTACAACGCGCAGGAGCGCGGCGATGTCTCGCGTATGGATACGTGGTGCAGATAAAATCTGCGGTTTACGACGCGCTGGTCAGCGCGGCGATGTCTCGCGTGCTCGCGAGGGCGGGCGGGCTCTCGGTGCGCGCGAGGACGTGCTCGTCGAAGGGCGCGGGGCTGCGCGTGCGCACGTGGATGTGCCACGCGGCGATGGTCCAGTCCGTGCGGCCGTCGGGGCTCATGATGGCAAATGGCGCGACGGGCATGTCTGGAACAAGGACTGGGGGCTCGTGTCGGCGGCGCTTGAACGCGGGCGTGCCCCAGAAGCGCAGCTTGTCGGCGCACCACGAGACGCACGCGACGGAGTCTTCGCGCTCGGCGAAGGCGCGCCACTGCGCGGTGGACGCGTCGTTGCACGCGTCGTCGAGGCAGAGCTCGGGCAGGGTGTCGCCGGCGCGCGCGGCGGCGTCGGCGAAGACGGCGAGCAGGACGTCCGCGCTGCGCGCAAACGGGCCCTTCATGTGCAGTCGATGAGCGTCTCGTTTATATACCGCAGCGCGGCGTGCTCGATTGCGTCATTTTCGCACGCGTCGGCCTTGGTCGCGTGCATAAAAACAAACCACATGTAGAAGAAGACGAAGCAGGCCGCGATGTCCCAGAACGAGAACATGAGCGAGCGCGCGAAGAAGAGCGAGAAGACGAGGTGGTCCAGATGCACCAGCGTGACTGAGCGACAGTCCGCGGCCGACATCAACGCTGTTTGGGCTTGTTTGCATGGCACTTGGCCTGAATGGCCAAAAAATATATTTGCGCGGGTTTGTGTTTAGTCAATCGTGCATATTTGAGCGTCATGGTTGCATGTACTTACGCAACGCTTCGCTACGCCTCGATTTAAATACAAATGTATGTCCCAAATTCGGGGTTTGTGCGTAAAACAGTGAGATTTACTCAACTATTTACAGTATCGGTAATTTGTATTGTAGTAGCGGGAGTGTAATTTACCGCGGCGGTAAATGGGTGACAATCATTTACCGCGGCTGTGCGTGGTTGGGTGATATTGCAGCGTCGCCTAGCACCGGGACACAATTTCCACGCGCTGCATATAAAACCTTTCAGCCCACATGGCATGTCTTCTCGAGAGAACATAAGTTCAGACGACCTGCATGCACTTTTGCACCAGTTGCAAGCGAGTAACGCCTCAGCCGTTGATCACTATGGCATGACCTTGCAAGAGATCAAAGCCAAAGCCTTGCAAGAGATCAAAGACAAAGCTAAGAAGATGAAAGACAAAGCCTTGCAAGAGATCAAAGACAAAGCTACGAAAGCACATGCACGGCTGGTTGGGTGATATTGCAGCGTCGCTATTTATATACACCGTGCTGGCGCTGGTGTATATAAGCGGCGCACGGAGTGTAATTTACCGCGGCGGTAAATGGGTGACAATCATTTACCGCGGCTGTGCGTGGTTGGGTGATATTGCAGCGTCATATACACCGTGCTGGCGCTGGTGTATATAAGCGGCGCACGGCGCGAGCATGCGCGCGTTGGCTGGGCTGCTTGTTGTCTCGCTGGTCGCGCACGTGTGCGCGCAGTGTCCCGGTGGTTACACCGGCCCGGACGGAGGTCCGTGCACGGCGTGTGTTGCCGGAAAATATAAGACTGCATCTGGCTCTTCCGCGTGCAGTTCTTGTAGCTCTGGACAATACAATGTTGCACCGGGTGGGACGAGTTCGGCGGCGTGCACACTGTGTCCAGGCTATTCCACGAGTGTCTCCGCCAGTATTGCCTGTAACTGCAACGCGGGGTATACTGGCCCAGGCGTAAACACATCATGTGTCGCATGTGTGCCCGGGAAATACAAAGATGTAAGTGGTAGTGCGATATGCACAGACTGTCCAGCAGGAAAATATGGCGCAGGCGCGGCTGTGGCGAGACTCGTGGACTGTCGCGACTGTTATTTGAATACTCGAGGTCTGACTCCCGCTGGATCTAGCACGGCAGAAGGCTGCATTTGCAACGCAGGTTCTTATTACAGTGCTGATGCGTATGGTGGATCTTGCCTTGATTGCGCAGCCGGAGATTACAAAGGCACGATCGGCAATCAAGTGTGCACGAAATGTGCAAGTGCGACGTATGCAAACGCTCATGAGGCAGCAACTGCTTGCATAGCATGTCCTGCGAATAGTGTGTGCAAAGCAAGTGTGTCTTGCAACGAACTGCAATCTTGTACTTGCAACAGTGCGTATTACGGCAGCCCTTATGATCGAGTCGCATGTACGGCGTGTCCTGCGAATACCGGAAGTGTGTGCACAGTTGCTAGTCAATGTGCGGTCAGAAGAGATTGCTTGTCGAATCACGGGTACTATGGTTACGATGGGGCCGCGGCTGCTTGTCCGTCGAATGCAGGCTCTAATTGTTTTCAACCGACGATAGAACGGGACACGATGTGCTTTGTTCAAGCAGACTGTTTGTGCAACGCTGGATACACGGGACCGGCTGGTGGACCGTGCGTGGGACCTGCTGCACCAAGCTGCCCCAACGGGACGGTATGGGACGCGCGACCGAACCCGCAGCGCTGCACGACGCGCGTCGAGAACATGAGCGCGTGCCCGATGCTGAACGGCCTGTGGACGAACGCGAGCGCGGCGCAGCTGGCGGCGTTCGATGCTGTGACGAACCAGACCATGACGAGATATTGGACGGAACTAACAAAAACACAAAGTTTGTCTAATGCAACGGGGTGTGGAAGGCAGGCACCGTCACGGTTCCTCGATTTCTACTGCGGGCTTGTGCTGTATTACGCAGTGCCCGCGGACACGATATTCGCGCCGTGCTTGGCTGGGTGGCAGAGCCTCATGCCGTGCCTCGAGCAGTGTGCTGCGGTTGAGTCGTGTATGCTGACATTATCAACGTCGATCTGCGCTCAGATCAGCCCCCCCGCGGGCGTGGCCTGTCTCGGGCCCGCAGGACAGGCGGGAGCGTGCGTGTGCGGCGCCGGCGCGACGCGCGCCGGCGGCGCGTGCGCCGCGTGCACGGAAGGCACGTACAAGGCGGACGCCGGCGACGGCGCGTGCGCGACGTGCGCGGGCGGCTTGTCCTCGCCCGCCGGCAGCGTGGGCCCCGACGCGTGCGCGTGCGGCGCCGGCGCGACGAGGGGGAACATTACGAACTCGACGCGCGCCGGCGGCGCGTGCGTCGCGTGCGCGGCGGGCACGTACAAGGCCACAGACGGCGACGGCGCGTGTGTGGCGTGCGGGGGCGGCTCCGGAACATACAGCGCGGGTGGTGCGACGTCAATTGCTGAGTGTCTGTGTGCCCCAGGTTTCTCCGGACCGAACGGAGGTCCGTGCACCGTCTGCGTGAGCGGCACGTACAAGGCGGGCCCCGGAGACGGCGCGTGCGTGGCGTGCGCGGGCGGCTTGTCCTCGCCCGCCGGCAGCGTGGGCCCCGACGCGTGCGTGTGCGGCGCCGGCGCGACGCGCGCCGGCGGCGCGTGCGTCGCGTGCGCGGCGGGCACGTACAAGGGGGGCCTCGGCAACGGCGCGTGTGTGGCGTGCGGGGGCGGCTCCGGAACATACAGCGCGGGTGCGACGTCAATTGCTGCGTGTCTGTGTCCCGCAGGTTTCTCCGGACCGAGCGGAGGTCCGTGCACCGTCTGCGTGAGCGGCACGTACAAGGCGGGCGCCGGCGACGGCGCGTGCGCGGCGTGCGGGGCCGGCGAGGTCTCGCCCGCCGGGAGCGACGCGTGCGCGTGCGGCGCGGGTTACACGGGAACGGGCGGAGGTGGCTGCACGCAGTGCACTGCCGGAAAATATAAGAGCGTGGCTGGCTCTGGCGCGTGCAGCTCTTGTAGCTCTGGAAAATGGGTTCCTGTGAACGGCTCGACCAGTTCGGCGGCGTGCGAGTGTCCCAACGGGACCGCATGGGGCGCGCGACCAAACCCGCAGCGCTGCACGAAACAGGCCCAGAACATGGGCGCGTGCCCGATCCTGAACGGCCTGTGGACCAACGCGAGCGCGGCGGAGCTGGCGGCGTTCGATGCTGCGACGGCGCAGACCTTGACGAGTATTTACTCGTCCATCTCAGCACATTTGTCTAATGCAACGGCTTGTGGAATGCAATCACCGTCACGGTTCACCGACTTCTACTGTCAGTCCTTCGGCGGCTCGGACACGATGTTCGCGCCGTGCTTCGCTGGGGGGCAGAGCCTCATGCCGTGCCTCGAGCAGTGTGTTGCGTTTGAGTCGTGTATGCTGACATCATCACCGTCGGCCTGCGCTCAGATCAGCCCCGCCGCGGGCGTGGCCTGTCTCAGCGCGACAGGACAGGCGGACGCGTGCGTTCCAATCGATGCGCTGCCGCCGGTCTGCGCCGCCGGCGCGACGCGCGCCGGCGGCGCGTGCGTCGCGTGCGCGGAGGGCACGTACAAGGCGGGCGCCGGCGACTATGCGTGTGCGGCGTGCGGGGCCGGCTCGGTCTCGCCCGCCGGCAGCGTGGGCCCCGACGCGTGCGTGTGCGGCGCGGGGTTCCGCGCGGTTTAATGTTTAATGACATGCAGCTTCTGGCTTGCGAGCTTCTGGCTTGCGAGCGGGGATATTATGTTAAGTAGCTGCGGATATAACATTATTGTTTTTATTTCCATATATACCACATGTCATCCTAAAACATGCTGGTGTCATTGAGCTGCCGGCACTGTGATGTGCTTCTATTTCTGCTTCTAGTCGAGACTTCGTTGGCTTTTCGATGCCCTGCTGCACAGTACGGCGGCCTGGGGGGTTTTTGGGGCAGTCCCGGACCGTGTTATCAATGTCCGTACAACACCGGCTTCAAATGTGGTGTTGAATTTGACTGTATTTTGCTCGACAATTGCTATCCTTGCAACCCGGGAACCTGTGGGTTGCCTGGATTTACTGGATGCACGGCATGTGTTCCCGGAAAATATGCAAGTAATGGAGGTTGGTACGAGTGTGCGAGTTGCGAGACAGGTAAATATTCGACATTGGCTGGCGCAACGGCGTGCACAGACTGCGGCGCTGGCAAATACTCTGTGTCGACGAGCGCAAGCGCAGCGAGTGCGTGCAATGACTGCGGCGCTGGCAAATACTCTGCGTCGACGGGCGGAAGCGCAGCGAGTGCCTGCGAGGACTGCGGCGCTGGCACATACTCTGCCGCCGCGGCGAGCGTGTGCGCGAACTGCACGGCTGGTTTGACATCGGCAGTAGGAAGTTCGTCGAGTGCTGCTTGCTATTGCGGGGCAGGCTCGAGCTACTGTGCGTGTAACGCCGGTTATACCGGCGGAAACTTTATATCGCCGTACTCGGTCACGGCCTGTGCGAGGTTCTTTGCTTTGATGCCTAATCGGTCGTTGCAATCTGTATCGACGCGTACCGGTGTGGCTCGTGGATCCGCCATTATGCCCACATACAATGCGACCGGAGGCCCGAACGGCAAGGGACACGTCAGCTTCGACCGCACCCAGACGCAGTACCTCCGAACCGGTACACGCACCTTGAATATTAACACGAACGGGGGTTTCAGCATGGTGATGATATTTCGTTTCACTGGAACGGTGAAAAGCAACGAATACTTGCTCGATACGGATGCACTATATGGTATTGATATATATAGAGATAGCTCCAAAGCTGACTTGAAATTTCAAGTGACGGGAGGTCTATATACCGATAGTTCTTCTTATTTTAATAGTGGAAAAGTTGTACAGAACTCGTGGCACACCGTGAAATTATGGTACATTGCGTCTACGCTTGAGTTTCTATTTCAAATCAACGACTTGTCGATAATGGGTGGGTGGACTGTAAGTACTATACCAGACATGTCTACAATGGTATATTTGTCGACTTTCTCTACAAATTTTGGTTTCAACGGCGACATTGCCGGCTTCTTTTTCGTCGACGAGTACATGACCGCAGCAACACTCACCGCGATCGCCGCCGAAATGACGGGCGGCTTGGACCTCACCGACACGACGTGTCCTGCTGGAAATGCGTGCGCGGCGTGTCCGGCCGGGAAGTACAAGGCCGTAGCCGGAACCGCGGCGTGCACGAATTGCAGCGCGGGCTGGTCCTCGGACGCTGTCGGTGCTACGTCGAGCGCTACGTGCGACATTGCTGGCGCGTGCGCGGCAGGCTCGAGCGGCCCCGACGGCGGGCCGTGCGCGGCGTGTGTGGCCGGGAAGTACAAGAGCGTAACCGGCACCGCGCCGTGCACCGCCTGCGCCGCCGGCAAGTACTCGTACGAAACCGGCGCTACCTCTGCGGTGACGTGCTCCGACTGCACGGCCGGCAGATACTCGACGACAAACGGCTCCGACGCGTGCACCTCCTGCGTCCCCGGCAAGTACTCGCTGGCCGTGGGCGCTACCTCTGCGGCGACGTGCACCGCCTGCGATGTCGGGAAATACACCATTCTCACGGCACAACGATTCTGTTTCGATTGTGACACAGGGAAATACACGACGACAAACGGCGCCACTGCGTGCACCGCCTGCGTCGCCGGCAAGTACTCGATGGAAGAAGGCGCTTCCGCTGAGGCGACGTGCACCGCCTGCGTCGCCGGCAAGTACTCGCTGGAAACCGGCGCTTCCGCTGAGGCGACGTGCACCGCCTGCGCCGCCGGCACGTACTCGACGACAACCGCCGCTTCTGCGTGCACGAGTTGCAACGCGGGCTGGTACTCGGAGGCTGTCGGTGCTACGTCGAGCGCTACGTGCCACATTGCTGGCGCGTGCGCGGCAGGCTCGAGCGGCCCCGACGGCGGGCCGTGCGCGGCGTGTGTGGCCGGGAAGTACAAGAACGTAACCGGCACCGCGCCGTGCACGACTTGCGGCGCGAACTCGCTCTCGCCCGCCGGCAGCGCGCGCGCCGAGGCGTGCGTGTGCGGCGCGGGGTTCGGTCCGCGTGTATAGCCGCTGTCACCTTTATTAAACAAACATAAGCCTATCACTTCCCCGCCGGCTCGGCCGCAGCCTTCTCCGCATCCGCATTCTCTTCCGCTGTTTCTTTGCGCCTGCGCCTGGTCTGCAGCGTCCTTACAAGTTTCTGCAGAAGACTCACATCTGCGGAAAGTTCCTCGTTGGCGTGTGGGGGGGTGGTTTCCCACTCTTGCAGCATTGCTTGGAAGAACGGGACGGCGTTGTCGCGTGTATGTTCGTTACTGAAGCTCTCATGGAAAGCCATTTGAAACTGCATTAACTCTGATTTCCGAGTCGGGTCGTTTGCACATAAATCGTGAAGGCGGGTGATAGCTTCCAGTGCCTCTGTCTTGGACATGAATATGCGGCCCATGCTGTGCAGATATGCATCTTATATACACCAGGCACTGGTAGAGAAGATCTTCTAAGTTTTTATTGAATAAGAGCTATCCAACCGAAACAATGTACTCGATCTTGCCCTCGAGGGCGCACGTGTCGACGTCCGCGCCAAGCGCGTTCAGACACGCCACCGCGAACTCCTCGACGCCACCGAAGCACTGGTTGTGCAGCAGCGACACCAGCGCCTTGCCGCGCGGGTAGGCCAGGAGCTCCGACGCCGGCGTCGTGCACAGCACGCGGTAGTGCGTGCGGTCCACGAAGCGCCCGGCAAAGCGCAGGCTGTCGCTCGCCACGCCGTTCGCGCAGAACTCGAACTCGACGAACTGCGGGTCCCACGCCCTCGCGTGCAGCGCCTTCACCGCGACGAGGTTGTTGGCGGCCGCGGCCAGTTGCTTCTCGGCGAGGATCGAGGCACGCGCGGCGTCCATTGCGCGGAAGTGCTTGGCCACTGTGCTCCGGAACTCCTCGGCCGCCCCGAGCATGAGCGTCTTAATATGATCAAAGTGAGTACTGTTCGTTTCGACGTTGGCCACCCCGAACCGGAACTCCTCGACCGCCCCGAGCAGAAGCGCCTCGAGCGTCGCGTCGTCCAGAGTGTTGGTCTCCTCAGCAGTCGCGCGTGCCATGGTGTGTTGGTCTGGTGGGTTCCGCGAAGTTCCGAGACGAGGTATTTACGGACAACTCGCGAACTTTTTTTTCTCTTTTGCTTTTGCGGTTCGCGTGCGTTTGCGGTTCGCGTGCGTTTGCGGTTCGCGTGCGTTTGCGGGCAGCGGGAGAGGTGGTTCGCGTATATAAGAGGCTGCGGTGTTGGGCATCACAAGCCAAGCATGTCGAAGCGAGCAAGGCATCCCCAGACGGGGCGTTTTGTGAAGACTGTGCCGCCTGCGTGGCCTGAGCTGGACATTAACGTGCAGGAGGCGCTGGCGGCGCATGTGTTCACCGGGGACGTGTCCGGCGGGGGGATGCAGCTGCGGTTGCATATGCCGCATGCGACGCAGCATGCGTATGTGACGGTGCATGCGCATGTGCGGCTGGCCGCGCGCGTGTGCAAGGCGTGGAAAAAGGCGTTTGATGAGTGGCTGCCGAAAGGGATCGCCGGGGCCTCGGCGCGGGCGTGGAGGTGGGCGATCAGCGCGGGGCTGGAGAAGTGCCAGTACTCGGGGTATGTGGCGCACATCGTGCCCGGCCCGTACCTGCCGCTGGACTCGTTTCTGCCGCCTGAGACGAAGGTTGAGTGGAAGGTGCTCCTGCACGACAGGGTGCTGGCGACGCTGACGCTCACGCGCAGGCGGCAGGACGTGGTCGGGGACGACGAGGTCGTGGAGGGCGTGGAGCACTTGCTGAAGGTGGTCTACAAGCCAGTCCGCGCGCCGCGGATGGTGACCTCGCAGATGCCCAATGCGGAGATGGCAGGGCATGTCGCGATTCACATCCCGGACGTGTGCTGGACCGAGACCGGGGTGTTGCGCGGCGAGGGCGGCGAGTCGGCGGTGGAGCAGTGGACGCGCGAGAAGAAGGCGTTCCTGGAGAGGTGGGTGCTGCACAAGCACGGGCAGATCACGCGCGACTGGCGCGTGACCAGGCAGTCAAGCCGGGTCTACTACTGGGGCTAGCTATTCCGTATCTGTGCCTGTATCTGTGCCTGGCTGGACATCACTAATCAGCTTATGCGTTTTATTAAACCGAAAGCTTAAACTGCGTCTTGCGGCTCGGCTGCCGGGGTCACAGGCGGGCTGTACTCGGGCGTGGCGACCCAGCCGTAGTCCACGTGTGTGTCGGCTGCGTGGATGTGCTCGAGGAGCTCGGGCGGCACTGCGCGGAAGCTGTTGTCCGAGAGGTCCAGCTGCCTGAGATGCGTGCACTGCGGCAGCGCCTGCACAAGCGAGTAGACGCCGTCGAGCTCGATCTGGTTGAACGAGAGATTGAGTCTCCGCAGCGACGTGCACGCAGGAAGAACAACCGCGAGCTGATGCGCCGCGTCGTCGAGGAACTCGCAGCCCCGCATGCTGAGCTCTCGCAGCGCCGTGAGCGCCGACAGGGCGTAAAACGGCGGCGTCTGGCCCATTGTGTCCAGGTTGGTCAGCTCGAGCTGCTGCAGGGCGGTGAGGCGCACGAGCGTCTCGAAGACCTCTTCGGTCATGGACGCTGCCACAGCCGCGTCCGGCCGCTCCTCCTCCTTGAGCTCAAACAGCAGCCCCAGGTGCAAGTGCGTGAGCGTCGAAAGGCCGGGCAGCGCAGCCACCACTGCGTTGCGCAAGCCCGTGGCGCTGATGCGCATGTCGTGGAACCGCAAGCTGCGGAGCCGCGGCAGCTGCTGCAGGGCCTGGCCGAGCATGTCCCCGTCCGTGAAGGTGGCTTCCCAGATCGCGAGCGACGTGAGGTTCGACATCTGCGCGCACATGATCACGAAGCCGATCATCTGCTCCGCTTCGCTCATGCTGCGAGGCCAGAGATTGAGCGTCGTCAGTGTCTCGAGGTGGCCCACGCTGCGCAGGGCCTGCATCAAGCCCGGCGACAGTGCCGTGCGCAGCTGGAGCTCGGCGAGGCGCGTGCACCGGCCCAGCGCGAATGCAAAGTCGTACTGCTCCCGCCGCGCGTCTCTCAACTCAATGTGCACGACGAGCTTGGTGATCGCGAAGTACGGCAGGCTGCGAAAGAGGTTGTGCTGAAAGGTCGCGAGCGGGGCGCGGTGTGCGTACACTTCGAGGGGCAGCCGGTCTGGCAAGATCTGCGCGACGAGAAGGCGCAGGTGCCTGCACACCGCGACGAGAAACCACACTCGGGACGGGTTGAAGTGGTTTTGTCGCTGTCCCTCTGCTGCGCGGCGCAGCACTTGCGCGAGCAAGTCGGGGCCGAGCACGGAGAGGATGCTGGGCGGGGCGCCGAGCTGCACCTCGGGCGCCGGCTCGGGTGCCCAGCATCGCGAACAATGACAGCGTTCTACTACGCTGTTCATCTTGTGATGCAGCCTGCCGCGGTGTCTTATATACGTCGCGTGTCCTGGTCTCCTGCGGTTCGCGTGTCTTTGAGAACAAAAAGAAATAAAAGAAAAAATAAAAAGGACTCGCGCGTTCGATTCCGCCAACATTTAATAAACGTATCAAAAGTCGTCGCAGCGCGGGCGCACGCGGCGCTCGACGGGCACGTCCTGCGAGGCGACGTGCGCCTCGATCGTCGCCCGCAGCGCGAGGTTCGGGATGAGCTGCTCCCTTCTCACCGGCGTGCGTGTGTTGGGGCAGCTTCGGGTCGAGCGAAGCCATGTTTCGATGTGGCCGCGCTCGTACGTGAAGCCCCCCGGCGCGATGACCGGGTCGCGGAACACCGTTTGCGCGATCGAGCAGACCCAGGCGTCGGGCGGGGCCGCGTCCACGGCCGCCCACTGCGCTTCGGTGTGCCGCGCGGCCGCCGCGCGCTGCTCCTCCTCGGCGCGGAGCTCGCGGGCGCGCGCCCGGAGACTCGCGCAGAGCTCGCGCGCAAGCGGCATGGCCTGCGCGACGCCGGCCGCCGTGTCGCCGGCGAGGCCGCGCTCGCGCAGGGCGGTGAGCGTGTCGAGCGCGTTGCGCGAGCGCGCGCGCTCGTTGGCGGCGATGAGCGCGTCGATCATGCGCTGGTGGCGCGCCATGCCCTCGAGGGCCGCGTCGCGCTCCGCGCGCAAGTCCTCCGCACGCCCGAGTTGCAGCTCGGCACTGGCCCTGTGCTGCTCGGCCCGGCGGGTGAGGTCCGTGCGATACTCTTCAAAAATCGCTGCTTGACGAGCGGCTGCGTCGCGCAGGTCCGAGCTCACCCGGCGCTCCGCGAGGACGGCCTCGCGCAACGTGCACGTCATGCGGGTGAGTTCCGTGCGCTCTTCTTCAGCCTGCGCGCGCGCCCCGCCGGCCTCGAGCAGGGCCGCCAGCTGCGCTTTCAGCTCACGGATTTCTGGGGCCTCGCCCAGGGCCGCCAGCTGCGCTTTCAGCTCACGGATTTCTGCTCCCCTCGCTCTCCAGCCGAGCTCGAGCGGGCTCTGTTTGTTCTGTTCTGACCCAGTAGCGCGGGCGTCCGGCGGGATCTGGCCCGGGACCCACCCGGGGATGTCGAGGCACTGCTGGCGAAGCCACTGCACCCACGTTTTGGAGGGCGCGTCGAGACTCTGACAGTGATCGATTCTGAGCTGCGTGAGCGTGGTGAGGTCGCCGACCGTGCACACGCGAAACTCGAAGTAGAAGCCGCCGCGATAGGCCGCATCGTCTCTAAACCGGCACGCGTGTGCTTGGTCGCCGTTGGCGCAACAAAGCAAATGGAGGCTTTCGATGGAGCGCTCGGACGCGGATGCGGACATTGTCGATGCGGCGCGCGGCGCCTGCTTATATACGCGCGGGCAGCGTCGCGTGTCGCATCAAGCGCGCAGTATATACGACGCGCGGGCGGCGCGGATGGCGACGGGGCCGATGAGAGACTGGGGCGGGCCGGTGGCGCTGGCGCAGAAGATCCGGACGTGCGTGTACAGCGGGCTGCAGAAACGCGTGGGCGGGCCGAGCGGGCCCGGGACGGTGCGTCCGGAGGCGGTGGGCGCGGTCGTCTCGCGGGTGAACCAGGCGATGACGGCGCTGGACGCAAAGCGGACGGAGGCGCGGCTGACGGCGCTGGTGGCGCAGGGCGACAGGGGGTACTGGGCGGCGCTGGCGGCGTACGACAAGGAGCTGCGGAGGGTGCTTGCGATGACGGAGGAGGAGAAGAAGGCGCTCGCGGCGTTTGCGGGGCGCGCGCCGCTCGCGCGCGACACGGCGAGCAAATCGCTGGAGGTGCAGTGGCAGGGGCTGAGCCGGGACCTGCTCGCGCTCGCGGGGACGCTGGCGACGGCGTACATGCACCAGGGCGTGTACTGGCTGCCGCCTGCGCCGACGTCACACGCGCAGTTGCGGGCGCTGCTCGGGGCCTTGCACGCGAGCAGCTCAGACAATGATTATTCAGCACAAGACTATGATGATGATGACTATGATAGTGAGAATGACGAACAACGACTGCAGCACAACCATGAATTTTATGACAACGAATTTTATGACAACCATGGAGCAGCAGGTGAAGCAGCAGTTAGTCGAGCAGAAGAAGCAGCATTTAGAACAGCACTTCATGCGCCTGCGTCGCATCGCAGACATCCCTTACGTCAGCAAAATGGTCGGCAGAGAGCTCAATAGCTGCCGCGTGCACTCTTTGTGCCATTCACACGGCGCAGAGTGTTTCTTTTTTGTACTATAAAGTCATCCGAAAACAGTGCGCGTCCACGCGGCGTCGCGCGTCGTGCGCCAGTCGCACTCGAGCAGGCCGAAGGTGTCGTTGCGGGCGCCGGCCGCGCGGTGCATGCAGCCGTTGAGCGGCCAGTACGCGAAGTCGAGCTGCTGCACGAGGGCGAGCAGCCAGCGCCACTCGCGCGAGGCGTCGCCGACGACGGCGCCGAACTCGCCGACCCAGACCGGGATGTCGGCGCTGGCCCAGCGGCGCAGGTCCCACGCGACGGCGAGCGGCGTCATGTAGAAGAGCGCGAGCGCGGCCTGGAGCACGCCGAGCGCGGCGTTCCAGAGGCAGACGCTGGCCGCGAGGCGCGCGCGGCGCAGCTCGTTCTCGTGCGCGTGCAGGAAGAGCAGCGCGGCGAGCGCGGCGAGCAGGCCGCCGACGCCGAGCGCGAGCGCGGGCAGCGCGTCGTCGGCGATGGAGGCGCAGCCGGCGGCGCGCGCCTGCTGCACCCACGCGGCGTTCACGGCGACGAGCCAGACGGCCGGGAGCAGGGCGCCCGCGGCGGCGTACGCGAGGGTGTGTGTGTGCGCGTGGTACGTGTGTGCGTGCGCGTGGTAGACGCGCGCCTTGACGCGCGCGAGGCGGCGCGCGCCCGCGAGGCTGGCGGCGGCGAGGAGCAGCGCGAGGGCGAGGACGGCGGGCCAGGGCACGCGGGTGAACCAGAGCGAGAACGTGTAGACGTGCGTGGTGAAGACGAACTTGGCGCGGTAGTTGGGGAGGTCCTGCATCGCGCGCAGGTCGTAGCCGAGCGAGAGGCCCGAGACGATGACGAGCATCCTGGGGTTGGCGTCGCGGATCGCGGCGTCGGCGAGGAGCGTGGCGGCCTTCCAGTCGGTGTCGGCGTCGGACGAGCGGCCCCACGTGATGACGACGCCGTCCTGGTCGTGGATCTCGTTGCGGATGTCGAGGCCGACGACGCGCGGGTCGCGCCGGTAGCGCGCGGCGAGCGCGGCGAGCGCGGCGAGCCAGGCGGACGTGGGGTACCGCTCGGTGTGCCAGAGGCCCTGCGGGCGGCGCTCGCCGGCGCCGACCCAGCCCGCGAACGAGGTGTGGATGTTGAGCACGACGAGGAGGCCGGCGCGCGTGAGCGCCGCGACCTGGCAGTCGAGCAGCGCGAGCGCGTGCTCGGTCGCGTTCGGACACGCGGCCGCGGCGACGAGCGACGCGTTGAGCCGCGGGTTCGCGAGCACGAGCTCGACGGAGAGCGGGAGGCGCACGCAGTTGGCGCCGAGGGCGACGATGCTGGCCGCGATCTGCGCGCACGAGCGCGTGTCGAGGCCGCCCGCGACGAAGGACTGCTGGTGCGCGCCGTACCAGCTGACGCACTTGAGGCGGACCGGCGCGCGCGTCTCCGCGTCGACGATGCGCGCGCCCGCGCTGGAGAGCCACGCGCCCGCGCGCGCAACGAGGAGGGCGACGACCAGCGCGGCGAGGACGCGCTGCATGCGCGCGCGCTGGCGCTCATGTATACTAGCACTTCGGGCGTGGCATTTTCATCGCGTTTATTACAACATGTGCACACATCAGCGTGCATTCAGCATCGCCTGGAAGTCTGGAAGTTCAGGCGTCTGCACCATGAGCATCGAGCGGTCGAGCTGCTCGAAGCCCGAGCAGCGCGTGACGAGCTCGCGCGTCTCGGGCGCGAGGGCCTCGCAGAGGGCCTGCATCTGCAGCAGGGCCTCGATGTGGCCGTTCATGATGCCCTTTCCCCAGAGGTAGAACTGCGCCACGCCGGTCTTCCAAGTGGCGACCTCTTTCTCGAAGTGGGCGTCGGTCGGGAAGCGTCCGGGAGCGGACCACGGAAAGTCAATCAAGCGCATTGCCACAATGGTGTTTTGGTAGTGGTTGTCGTAGCGCTCGTGTAGGCGGTGCATGAGGCTGCGGCGCTGCTCGTGCGTGGAAATGAAGGCCTCGTGGAACGAAATAGGCTCGCCGAGGGCCTTGAGCAGATCTGAATCACCTACCTTGGGGTTCTCCACCTTCGCACGCAGGGCGAGGATCTCGCAGACACGCTTGCGCTCGGCGATGAGCTCGCTCGCCGGGTACGGCCAGGCAAACGACTGCACAGTGTCCTCGCGCTGAGGCCACGGCGGGGCGTGCTGCATGGCGTACTGGAGCCTCCACTGGCGCTCCCTCTCCTGGTTCTCGGCAAGCATGGCGGCGTGGTCCATGTCCACTTTTCGTGAGACCAAAAAAAGTTTATGCTCTTGCGTGGCATTTTGATCACGTTTATTGAAAAAAAATTTTATTTTAGTGGCATCCTATGCAGTACAAGCCACATGCAAGTGCGCCGAAATGATGCGTTCGCTCCTCGCTCTGGGGCTCGCGCTCTCGGCTGCCGCGGCAGCCTTCGCGCCCGGGCACACTACGCGCGCCGCAGCATGTGGCGCATGCTCCCGTCCCTCGACGCCGCGCCCGCGCGCGCGGCCCGCCTGCATGCACGCGCAGAACGCGACGCGCGCGCGGCCCGCCGGCATGCACGCGCAGAACGCGACGCTCGCGCAGATCCCCGTCGACGGACGGCGCCACGAGCGCATGCTCGTCGAGCTCTTCTCGGCGCTGCTCCAGACCGACGACGTCGGGCTGCTCGAGCGCGACGCGCAGGCCATGGGCGTCGCGTACCTCGACGCGAACTTCAGCATGTGCCGCCCCCCGCTCCTGCTGCGCCAGAGCGTGCGCGCGATTATGCAGCGCTACGGCCTGGCCCTCGTCCCGCTCGAGCGCAAGTGGACGCCCGTTCCGCTCAATCAGTCTCAGGCGCCGCCCGGGCTCCTCGACTCGAACACATAACACGGCATCACCATTTCAGGTCGGCAGCAGCTGCCACGATCTTGCCAAGGGTCTTGTTGAGGTCGTCGAAGTAGCCGAGGCGCACGCCCTCCTCGACGTAAGGCTGGACGAGCCAGCGGCCAGCGCTCGCGCCGCCGTACGCGTACGCCGCTTTGTTGTTCTGCTGAGTCCTGACCCACTTGGCCAGCCCGAGCGTGAGCGTGGCGATGACCTGCCGGCGGACTGCGTCCTCGTCGAGACCGAGAGAGCGGAGCTTGTCGTGGAAGTCGGTGGACCACTTGGTGATGCTAAAGTGCAGGACGACGGGGCACGAGTCTTCGTTTATGCCGTGCACTTGGAACACCTCGGCGAATGCATTGATTGTCTCTGTCAGAAGCGAGAGCCTGTTGAACGCATCGTCCAGGTCGAAGCCATCGCCCTCGACGCGGGGGCGCTTCGCTTCAGAAGCAGCGATAGCGCCCTCGCGCTTGACGCGCCTCCCTTTCTCGTCAGCTGCAGCCATATGATCTGTGAGAAACTCGCGAATCGTCAACCTCTTCCCGTTTTGTTTTTTTCTCGTATTTTTTATTTTTTCTGGACGTATTTTTTTCTGGGTAGTGTGGTGTATATAAGGCGTTCCATCGCGTGGTATGAGCAGACTGGAACTGGAGATTTTGCTTTCAAAGCTCATTTCCGGGTACCTCAAACCGACAGCGGGTGCGCCTGAATTCGAAGGGTGGGCGGCTGAGCTCGACGGGGTGGCAGAAGAGACAGCCGCAGAACATGAAGAAATGAAAAAAAATTGGGCGGCTGAGCTCGACGGGGCGGCAGAAGAGGCAGCCGCAGAACATGAAGAACAAAAACATGCCGTCCCCAACTCACTGGTCTTATTGTTGATGGATAACAAAGACGTGCTCGGCATAACCGATTCGCAGGCACGGGCTGTGTCGGACGCACTGGAGATGGACAATGCGTTGAATCTCTTGTATCTATCAGATGTGACTGATCTCAAAGTTCTTGATTTTCTGAGCACGAAGCAAATTGAAGCGCTGTGGCAGCTTGTGGAACACGTGAAAACGAATCCGGCGGCGCAAAGAGCACTCGACAGAAGTACAAAACGCAATGTAAATCACTTTTTATGAAAAACGCTCGAAAACCACTATGTCCTGCCGTACATGTTTGGTCCGAATAAATAACGAACGGTCTATCCTCTGTATCCATTTCCAGATTCATGTTCCTTTCTGTAACCCCATTGGTCTACGAGACCACATTCATACGAGATATCCGTGAACAAGAGGATTTGCCCTTGCGTTTTTGCTGGTTTGTGAATCATCTGAACGTGTTGAATGTCATTGGGTCTCCATCGACATTTATCACATTGACAAACCTGCAAACAGAAACCAGCTTTTTCGTAGAAAGAAATTAATCGTCGAGCTTCTTCTGCTTTTAATCGTCGACCTTCTGCTTCTTTTTCTTCGTCACTTTGATGAACGGCGGAGGCGCCACTAAACGATCGGTCTTCGTCATAATGTGTATCGACTTTGAGTTCAAGTGCATCGACGGTGTCTTTGACATTTGTCACGATATACTTCATAAGCTCAGTGCCATACCCCATGTTTTGTGGGGCTGTCATCACAGATGTGATCTCAGCTATTTGAACATCTTGAGCGTCACGGTGATACAGTGTCGGCATGCACTTTCCAGCGACAATTCGAATGACGGCACACGCAACTACGGCGTTATCTAGCTTCCCGATGCAAATTCCAAATTGTGGAACTTTGTAGAACGCAAGGTATGGCTCGTCGTCGTGTGCATCGTAGCGCGCCCTATTGATCATATCAACGGTTTCTTCGCTATTTTGCGTGTAAAATGTGTTCGATTCCTGTATGGCGTCTAAAAAGCTTGGGTTGGTTTCAGCGTACGGGTTTTGGGGCGACGCGTCATATCTCCAATGTATCTGTAGTGACATACGCGACGCGTTCTTTGTGCCCAGTGACTGCAGTTGCTTTAATAAACACTGCAGCGAGTGTGATGTGTAGTCAACAAGCAAACGTTGTGCGCGAGACATTTATTGAGGACAAAGGTGCTTTATACTTTGATACTCAAAAATGACGACGCTAAGCGCTACGCCATCTACAGGTCCTCCATGCAAAAGTTGCTGCCCGTGAGGGGGAGCTCTACCGGCGTCGCGTGTCCCGCCACCGCGGCGACGAACGCCCTGGCGCCGCTGGGCCCGATGAAGACGTCGTACATCTGCACACTCTTCAGCGAGTGCATCGCAGACAGCGCGCCAGCAATGCTCGCGGCCCCGGCTGCGTCGACTTCGATGCCGCACAGCGACAGCTCCTGCATCTGCGGCATGAGACTCAGTGCCGTCGCAAGTGCATCGGCATTGGCTCCGACGTGCATGCCGTTGAGATTGAGACACTCGAGCCGCGGCAGACGACAGAGCGAGTCGAAGATTCTCCTGTCGCTGGCGATGCGGTGGACAATCCGTGCCTTCGACAGCTTCTTTGGAAACACGATCCGGCGCGGGTCGTTCACCGGCAGGCCGGCGAGCCGGAGGACGCGGAGAGACGTGGGGAGCGCGCGCGTGACGGCAACCAGATAATCCGAAGACACGTCCGTCATCGAGAGGTCGAGCCGCTGCAGAGCGGTCAGTCCCTCAAGCAAATCCGGCAGGAGGGTCGTCCGCTGCAGCGCGTTGTTTTCGAGCCCGAGATCCGTCAGCGCGAGCCCGGGACGCGCCAGAGACCAGATGAGCATGCGCAGCCCGAACTCCGTCACACTGCAGTATCCGAGCTGCAGACTGGTAAGCGCGGTGGGAAAAATGGGGCCGGCGTCGCGCAGGAAGTCGCGGTTGCCCGAGAGACGCAGCGTGTGCAGCGCGGTGAGCCGCCCGAGGTAGTAATTAAACGAGTTCAAGCGAAGGAACGTGGTCGAGAGGTCGAGCTCTGTCAGACTGGGCGTGAGCGAGAGCACGGGTCCGAGGTTCGCGTTCCCGAACTCTGCACGGAGCCCAGCCAGTGCCAGGCCCTGCACCGCGTAGCGCCCACAGTGCTGGTGCAGCACAGCCAGCAGTCGGTCCTCCTTGCCGCAGTACCTCGACGACGCAAGGTACCTTTGCGCGTTGACCTTGACATACGCCGTGAGCTTCGGGTTGTTGTGGGTGCCGTCTTGGGCGCGCAGGAAAGCACGCAGCGACTTGCACACGGCGAGCCGCCACGGCGCAGGCATGTGCTTCAGCAGCGCCAGCAGGATCTCGTCGGCAACAGCGCAGAGCGGGGCAGACATCGTGGTGTGCTTGGGCAATTCGCTCCGGTTTATAAAGGCACGCACGCGAACCTATTTCTAAAAATAGAACTTTTTTTTCTGGTCTTTCTTTTTTTGTGTCGCTTTTAGTCAACGCACGCGAACGCAGCGGAGAGCATGAGGCGGCCGGTGCAGATGCTCGTGTTGGACGCGCTGCTCACGGGCCCCTTCGAGGAGGAGATTGTGGACGATGTGGAAGTCGAGTGGCCCGGCGGCGACTTCGCGAAGAAGCTGACAGAGCCCGCTGTGGTGAGCAGGGCTGCGGGCGTGTGCAGGGCGTGGCACGAAAAGGTCAAAGCACGCCGGGCTGCGGTGCTGCTGGAGGCCGTGGGTGGTTATGTGCACTACTGCATGCTTGGCGGGGCGCTTTACCTGGCCGACATCGACATGTACGGAGTCATTTCCGCGGGTGGGGCGCCCGCGGAAGTGCCGCCGGAGACCCGCCTGCGCATCGCAGTCCGGCTCGGCAAGCGCGAGATGTACGCGGTCGAGGCTGTGCGGCGCACGCGCGACGAGCTGGTTCTGCAGGCGAGCGTGTGCTCGTGGGCGGACGCGCCGCCGAGGGCCTACACGCCGCACGGCGTTGCGCTGCACAGGCTGTGCTGGGTGCACGAGGACCTCAGGGCGCCCGCAGAGCAGGAGGAGCACGCCGACTGGCACGCGACCGCATCTGATAGGTTGGGCGAGCTGCTCGAGCACTGGAAGAACGTGGCCACGTGCCGGCTGCATTGATTTATGCACCATTGATTTATTGCAACACAACAAGTCAAGCATCGGCAGCCGGCGCAGGCGGATAGACGCGCTGCAGCGAGGCCACCGGCGCGCGGCACACGGGGCACGGGCCAGGCGCGATCGTGCGAAAACAGCGCTCGCAGACGCCCATGTGGCCACACGGCACTGCCGCCCAGTGTGCATCGAAGCGCTCGAAGCAGACGGCGCACTCGTACAGGCCGCGCGGGGGCAAGGCGACCAGACACAAGTGCAGGCGCGAATCACGCCCATTGCGGGTGAGCATCTCTCCGATGGTGGTCGTCCCTGGGACTATCCTGTCGTGGTGCCAGAACCCGTGGGTGGCCTCGGTCACACCCGCTGTGCGCAAGGCCTTCTCAAAGTAAGACTGTGCAACCTCGGTTGGGTCTTCGCATAGGTGGTTGACAATATGCCTGTTAGTTTTTCCGTCTGCATATTGTAGCAAGATCATGCGAGACATGGTGTCTGGGATGTCGGCGGGCGCGCGGCCTTATATACCCGGCGACGGGGTTTCGGCGCGCTCTTTTACTGATTTCTTAATAAACTCAGTTAAGCCTGCGTCTTTTGAGCACTCAGTCGAGCGCGGGCGCGAAGAGGCTGTGGGCGCTCCCAGCGGCGCGCGTGTCGACGCACACGGCCTCGAGCATCGCGCGCACCTTGGCCTCGGTCTCGTCGTGTGGCGCGTGGCAGCGCATGCGCACCTCGTGCAAGACCGTCGTGAGGCGCACGTCGACCGCGCCGGCACTGTTTGGCAGATGCACCCAGAGATCGATTGTGTTGTTGCCCAGACGCAGCTGCTTGAACTTCGCCACGTATCGGAAGACCTCGCCGGTCATGGCGGCGCGGACGCACGCCGTGACCCAGCTGATACGGGCGAAGACGATGTCGCGCTCGTGCTTCGCGCGGAGGTCAGCGACGCGAGAGAGTGCACGCAGGAGCTTGCACGTCGACGCGAGCGCGACCGCGGTGCTCGGCTGGGCCAACACGAGGTCGCCGCGGGCGTCGGCGGCGGCGGGCGGGGGCTGGACCTGAACTTGAGTGATGATGTGGCCGAGGTGGTCGGCGTTCAACACGGTCATGAACGACATGACTGCGATGCCGGCGCGGCGCGCATGTTATATACCGCTCGCATCGAGTTCACAGGCGCTAAAAAGAAATCGAGTTCGACGGTGCCGGCGCTAAAAAGAAATCGAGTTCGAGTTCGACGGCGCTAAAAAGAAATCGAGTTCGAAAGGCTAAAAAAAGATCGAGTTCGACGGCGCTAAAAAGAAATCGAGTTCGAAAGGCTAAAAAAAAGATCGAGTTCGACGGCGCTAAAAAGAAATCGAGTTCGACGGCGCTAAAAAAAAGATGAGTTCGACGGCGCTAAAAAGAAATCGAGTTCCACGGGCCCTAAAAAATATCGAGTTCGACGGCGCTAAAAAGAAATCGATTGTTCCGCGGCGCTAAAAAAAGATCGAGTTCGACGGCGCTAAAAAGAAATCGAGTTCGACGGGCGCAAAAAAAATATCGAGTTCGACAGGCGCTACAGCGTGTGGTAAACTGGTCGCGAGCTATTTAAGTACGCGAACGCCGGGGCATCTGCAGACAATGCAAGCGGACTTGTTTTTCATGGTGGCGGGCGTCGAGGAGTACGTGCTGGACATTCTGTTCGGCAGGGACACCGAGCTGTTCCGGCGGGTGAGGGACGGGACGCTGCTGCCGCAGTACAGGCTTGGTCCGGGCGGGAGGCTGACAACGACGGTGGTGCAGTTGGCGTGGCCCGTGGTGCTGGGCCGGGTGTGCCGGGCGTGGCGGGCGGCGCAGGTTCTTGGCGTGCGCGCGGCGCTCAGGCGCGAGATCCCGCGCCTCTGGGCGGCTGCCTTGATGCGAGGTATGGACGTGGTGCGCCTACCGGCGTATTTTGACGGCCGCACGGACCCTGTGTACGGGCCGCCTGCAGGGTGGCAGCACCATCTGCCCGAGAGGACGGCGCAGACGCACTGTTTGCGTGTGGCGCCCGGCGTGTTGGGCGCGACTGCTCAGCTTGTGGTGACCGTGTGTGTGGCACGGCTCCGTGTGCTTGGCGGAGCGCACGAGCTCCAGATGTGGTACACGGTGCAGGACCCGGTGGAGCACGGGCGGGAAGGGAGCGCGTGGGCGAACCCGTCGCGCACCGTGGTGGTGCCACCGGACATCTGGGACGACGCGGCGGCGAGCGCGGCGTGGACGGCGCTGGAGGGCGCGGCTGCGGTGGCGTGGCTGTCGGGGCTGGACCTGGAGCCGTCGTTGCTTTAGATAGAGCCGGTTTGATATTCTTGAAAATAAACGCGAAAGAGACCAATGTAGGCTTATGTGCGCAACATTTATGTGAGCCAACATAGCGCATAACAACAAGGATGGCTGCTGTCGACCGCCTGGCGCTGGTGTCCAAGATCCTCTTGGACCAGCGGTTCCTCGAGCTGAAGCGCGAGAACGAGCGCCTCACCCTCATGCTCTTTTGGGTAGACCACGGCATGCGCACGCTCAGGAAGTTGATGTCTTATGCAAACAACACACGCGCGGGCGGTCCACGCTGCCGCTGCCGGCACTGTGCGCGCGCCGAACGATACTGGCCGATGTACAGCCACGGAAACAACGACGGTTACGAAGAGTGCAGGTTCGGGCCGTGGTTCGAGCAAACACTGCAGGAGCACGGCCTGAGCTTCGCATCGAGCGGCAAAGACAGTCACTTCGCGCGTGACGCGGACCGCGAGTCTGGGACGATGCCAGCTGGCGGTGTGCACTTCCTCTTGGTTCCGAACGAGCAAGCGCCTGTCGCGAGTTGGTATAAGTGGGAATATGGCGCAAAGTTGCTGGACGCGCAGACGACGCAGGACCCGGGGCTGGTGAGCCTGACGGCTCTGTTCCAGAGCCTCGGCGAAGAGCCTGACTGGCTCCTCGCCGACCCGGACGACTCGGACTCGCACAGTTGGTAACAGTATTTAACACGCGGGGCCGGCCGGCATGGCGGACGACAGCGACCACCAGGCCCTCATCGAGCTGCTGCATAGGCTGCGGGCTCCCACGCCAATGGGCGGCCAGTGGGGCGCGCTGACGGACTACTACCACGGCAGATTCACGCAGGCCTGGTACGCGCAGCAGGCGGCGCGGGGCCGGATCCTGATGCGCGAGACATTCTGGAGTGACGAAGCTCGGGACGGCGCGCCGCGCGAGTACACGCATTTCCTGTTCAGCGGCGCAGAGGTCGCCGCCCCGTGGTTCCCGAACGTGAAGCTCTTCGTCGGGCTGTGCGAGGCCGCCGCCAGGAACGAGAACAAGACGCTCCGGACCCAGGCGAGCGTCGACGCCGTCAAAGGCGCGTACTCGACGTTGGCGCCGATGCTGACAGCGTACGCCGCGACCTCGACCGAGGACGTCGTGAAGACCGCCATCGCGGAGATGCAGGCAGAGATGGCCAAGTACACGTCACACTATGCAGACGGGCGTTACACTTTATTGAGTAAACTGTAACAACCCAAACTGCTCAAACAAACTACTCAAACCCCGCCGCCCGCAGCGCCGCGACCGTCTGCAACGCCGCTTGACGGGGCAACGCGTGAGCACGCGTCTGCGACGCGGCCGAGGATGTCCACAGCTCCAAGTGCGCCAGTTTCCCGCGAACGAGCGTCCTCAGCTCCGCGTCGTGCTGTGGATCGTACGCGCGCCCACTGTCGATGAAGTCCGACAGCGTCGGCGCGCCCGCACCCACCCCAGGGAAGTCCATCAGGTCCGCCAGTAGTTTCAGTGCGGCCCTCGTCATCTGCGCCTGCACAACCGGGTTCTGCGTGTCCATCACCAGCTTGCTCGTCCCGAACAGCTCGATCTGCGACGCGAAGCGCTGCGGCATCACCAGCCCACCCCGCGCCTTTACAGGAATGGTGAATACCCGCGCCTTTATAGAAAGGACACTGAGAATCCATTGGGAATCAAACAAAGACACTCACAGAAAGGGTGTAGAGGCTTTTTCGCAAAAACGCTTCGGAATCAAAAAAAAAACTGCGCGCAAAAAAATGCATTTGGGATGCACTCGGTGATTGACGTCTAATATGCAATAAACGTGCTAAACTATATACGCGCCCGACAGCCGCCGACATGAACCTGGCGCTGTTGTGGATCACCGTCCCGGGCGCCGTGCTCGTCGTGCTCTCCGACGCGTGGGTCGCCTTCCGCCTCTTGCGCATGCCCGCGCAGCAGGCGCGCGTGCTCTGGGGCGGCGTGTACGAGCGCGCGCCGTTCGTGCGCTGGGTCGGCACGTACGTAACCTCGAGCTTCGCGTGCGTGTCCACGTTCCTGCTCTTCCTCGCGCTCGAGCCGCCGGACACGTCCTCGATCATCCTCTTCGCGTGCCTCAACGTGTGCTACGTGTGCATCGGCGTCGGCATCCTGCGCGAGGACAGCGGCACCGTCGTGCGGTGCCTCGACATCTGCGTCGCCCTCTTCGTCTTCCTCTTCTGGTACACCCTCCTCGTCTTCCGGCTCGACCGCGGTCCCGCCTCGCCCGCCCTGCTGCTCGCGACGCACCTCGCCAACTTTATCGCCGTCGTCCACGCCCTCGTCATGGAGCGCTGGGTGTGGTACCGCGGCTGGCTCGCCTGCCTCCAGGACAAGTGCCTCGAGGCCATGTACAACGAGGCCATGTACAACACGGCATTCCTGTGAGCGTAGTTTACACTGCTACATTGTGTAGCAGTGTAAAAAACATGTGTGCTCGTATACGGTGCGCGACAGAGATTTGCTTGAGAGTAGTATTAGAGAACGCGTTTGATATCCGATGATTCGAACTACGAAGTTTTTATTCTAAACAAAATGCTCAACAAGATGCTCAACAATATGCTCAAACGCTCAGGTGCTATTTTCTTTGAGGCCATTGAGGCTCTGAAGCAGGAACCTCTCCTCCTGGTTGAGGTCGCGCACTTCGGCCATCCACTTATTTTTGGCATCGTCGAGCTCCTGATACATCGTGTGCGCCTTGGCCTCGAGTTCCTGAATGGCCTGCTCCATCCGCCTGACGTCCTTCATGCCCGCTACGACGGCAAGAACCTTGCGGTGATCGCAAAAGCCGGGCAGAGACATGGTGCTGGATGCAGACATGCGTGTTTTCCTGGGTGTTTGTGAGCTGTGGATTTCTGGCGTATTTACGTTGGTGCTCGCGAACGCGGACTCGCGAACCGTGCTGACCCTATACCCGCAGCGTTTTTTCAAGTAAAGATCCTAAAAATAGATCGCGAACGTGTTCGTTTTTTCTTTTGATGCAATTACTTCTTCAAAAAACAAAAATTGTGCAGCGTCTGCTCAAAGCCTGCGCCTTTTGCGCGCACGCTGTTGCGCGAAGAGCGCGTGGGGCGTGTTGCCGCCGTTCGGGTCCCGTGCGTTGTTGCATAAGATGGAGAGCCTTTGCACCAAGGTCGACCGGACGTCCGCGAAGAACCGCGCCAGATACTCGGGGGCCACGTGTGGACCGGGCGGCGTCCATGAATGTTCCTGCTCGGCGAGGCGGTCGACCGCCTCGCCGAGGACGGACGACGCGGTGACGCCCAGGGACGTCGTGTCGACAAAGGGGACGTACACCTCTCTGGCGGTGATCGTGAGGCCATCCAGGCGCAGCGTGGAGTTGTTGACGACGGCACCACCTGTGTGTTGGCGCGCGAGGACCTCGTCGACGACCCGGGCGAACCAGGCCTCGCGCGCGGGGGCGACGTCGGCCCAGAAGCGCGCGCGCAGGGCGCCAAGGCGCAAGAGCGCCGGGGGCAAGAGCGCGTGCATGCGCCGGCACGTCGAGAAGAAGTGGGCGCCCACGAGCACCACGTCGCGCGACGTGGACATGCGCGGGTTGTACGTGTAGTCGACGAGAAGCTCGAGCGCGTCCTCGTCGAGGATGCGGAGCATGGCCGACATGTCTGTGATGGTGGTCCGGGACGCGTGTTATATATGTATCCTTGTGTATTTAGTGAGGCGCTTTTAGTAAGGCCCCTTGCCGTCGGCCTTCTTGTAGACCCTCCTCGTATTCTTTCTGTTCACGTGCTGTCCGCACAAACCTGTCGTAATGTCTACGCTCGAAATCCGTGGCGCGGTCCATTGCCTTGCGCTCCTGGCGCGTGAGGCCAGGGATGTTGTATCCTCTCGGCCTGTCGCGCACATTCTGTTCGTACCTGTCGTGCATGCTCTCTTCGAAAGCCCTGGCGCGCTCCATCTCCATTCGCAGCCCGGCGTCCCTTTCCCACACCCCGGCCCACCTTTCACTTTCGTCCGCCTTGGAGCGCTCCTCCGCGCGCGAACGCGCCTGTTGCTCTGGTGTCCATTCAGGGCGAAACAGTGCCAACTCCATCAGCTCCGCCGCCGTCATGTCAGATTCCTGCCCCTCGCGATAAGTTACTCTGTTGTTCTGCGCGGCCGTCGTCGATTTCTTGTTGCTGTGTTTCTTCTGTACGACTTTCCAAGAACGTCCGGCGTGGGCATCGAGCTCGTGCAGCATGTTTTGCAGCTGTGCGTCGTCAGCCATGGCTGCGGCGTGCGCGTGTTATATACGGAGAAGACGTGAACCTGTGGCGGCGTTAGCGCTCGTGATAGACGGTGTTGACCTGCGGCGGCATGCAGCAGCACGCGAGGCACGGGCAGAGGCGGGGGAACGCGAGCGCGCCGCCCGGAATGACGCCCGGCCAGACGACGGCGTTGGGCGTGACGACGGGCCCCAACATCGCCATCTGTTTCTCGTCGCCGGGGGCGTAGCCGTGGTAGCTGACGGTGGTCGCGTTGCCCGCGCAGCCCTGGGTGCAGCCGGCGCAGGCGAAAAAGACGGCGGCGATCACGAAGCACGCGACGAAGCCGAGGGCGGGCAAGATGCCCATCGTCTGGGGCTCGCCGTCGGCAGTGGGCGGGGAAGGCGCGAGGCCGATGATGAGCCCTGCGAAGAGGAGGAAGAGGAAGCCGACGACAGTGAACCCGCCGACTCTTCCGTAAACGACGCGGTACTTGAAGCCGCGCTTCGCGGGCGCGTGTGGAGGCGGCGCGACCGCTGCAGGTTGCATGCGCGCGGCGCGATGGGCTTATATACGCGTGTCTACATTCGGCGATTGCATATATAAGCCCGGCGCGCCGCAAACATGCCGGAGAAGCGCGACGTGGACGTCATCCACGACAAGCTGCGGCGGCTGCTGGGCCAGCTGCGCGCGGTTCGCCTGGGCACGACAGGGTCTGACTGGTTCGACGAGAACGGGTCGCCGGACGACGAGCAGTACGCCGCGCCTCAGTACGACGACTGGTTGGACTGGGACGCGCCGCAGGACGACGCGCCGCAGGACGCCGCGCCGCCAGTCACCGCGCCGCCAGTCACCGCGCCGCACCACACCGCCTGGCAGCCTGAGTGGATGGACCCCGCGTATCAAGCGTCGAGAGCGGGGACCCCGCGCCAGCTCGGGGCCGACGCGGACGACGCGCCTGACACGACAAATTGGACCACCGAGCAGTGGCATGCGTTCTATGAAGCGCAGAGAGCAAAGGCGGGCGGCGGGAAGGGCGAGAACCGCGCCGCGCGGGGCGAGGACCACGCCGCGCGGGCCGATCAGGGCGCGGCGACGAAGCGCAGCCGGCTGCGCGCGGCTTTCGAGGCGGGTCGAACTCGATTTTTAGCGCCAGTTCAGTTTACCACACCTCTGAGCTCGATTTTTTAGCGCCAGTTCAGTTTACCACACCTCTGAGCTCGATTTTTTAGAGTCAGTTCCGAGCTCAGTTGCGCGGGCAGAACGTATATAAGCCGTGGACCGCGCAGGCATCGAAGATGAGTTTTTGTCCGAATCAGCTCTCGACGGCGACGGCGGGCGCGTGCGCGCAGGAGGCGTTCGAGGCGGGGCTCGGATTGTGCTGGGAATTGGCGCAAGCGTGGCATCATTCGAGCCAAAACGTGCGCCGGAGGAAGATCGAGTTCGTCGCCGACGTGCTCGGCGCAAACTCGCAGGCCGGACAGGAGGTGTCCAGACTTGACAAAGCAGAGTGGCTCGGCGCGCGCGACAGGGCGCAGGCCGCGGAGCAAGAGATGCTCGGGTTCGTTATCGTGATCGGCTTTTGGGCGTGCTGCTGTGTGCTCGGCGCGCTTGTCAACTTCTATCGGCGCTGGCCGACGCCGGCGCGGCGGCGGGAGGGCGTGGTGGCTTTTGTAAATGGTGCTGCGTGCTACGTACAAGATCATGTGGGATGGTACGAGCCGCACTATCAGTGATAATAAACACCAGTAGCGATCTTTTATTCAATAAGCGTTCAGTAATCGCTCTCAAATTTCGGCGTCCACGGCCGCCTGGCGGTCCGAGCGCACAACAGCACCGCGTCGTCGCACACCCCGCTCCGCGCCGGCGAGCTCGACGCGCGCGACAGTGCCGGTCGTCGAGGCGGCCTCGCCTCGCGCCGCGCCGGCCTCTCCACCCGGACCTGCACACCAGGCAGCAGCGCGGGGCTCGACTTCCATTGTAACAATTTTTGTGGACGTACCCGCACATCGCTACTCCGCACGTCGCGACTCGACAGCCACTGTTTTTTCGCGTCATCCGGCGACAAAACGATGTTCGCTAGTTTCGGACCCGCCAGCCGCACAAAGGACGTATAACGCCCAGGCATCTGGCCCGCGAAGCTCGCTTATATACCGTTTATTGAAATAACACTCACTTCTGTGCTCTGTCTGCGTCAGACGCGCAGGTCCACGGGCTCGGATAGCAGCAGGCCGCCGGGCGGGCCGCGCCACGCGGCGGCGATGGCGACGTCGACGCTGTCGTCCCAGTTCTGGGCGGCCAGGTCGAGCGCGGTGAGGTGCGAGCACTGGCGCAGCGCGGCGGCGATGGCGCGGCCCTGCAAAGCACATTGTCAGTGAATCAGCACTGGTCAGCACATTTTAGAAGAGAATAAACGTGCCTCGTGGTCCGTCATCGCGTTGCAGGAGAGGTCGAGGCTGCGCAGGGACGTGTACTGCGTGAGGAGGGCCTCGAGCGCGGCCATGGTGTTGCACGTGCCGACGCTGAGCTCGTCGTCCTCACAGTCGTCGTCAAACCCGCCGAGCGCGTTTCCGGAGAGGTCGAGGTATGTGAGGCGGCAGACGACGTCGGTCTGGTCGACGAGGTCGTCGAGGTAGTAGATTTCGGTGCCGGAGAGGTCGAGCGCGGTGAGCGCGCAGCCGGGCTTGGCGCTCGCCTGGAGCAGACCGCACGCGCCCTCGGGGCCGAGCGCGAGGCCGGGGCACTGCTCAGCACGTGTCAGCACATGAGCACATCACATCAACACATCACATCAGAACGGCAGAGCAGTTCACCAACCTCGAGCGTGCGCAGGCGCGGAAAGCGCGGCAGCGCGGCCATGGCGTGGTGGATGTCCCACACGCCGCCCGCGTCGGCGCCGTTTTGCTGGTGGATGCAGGCGGGGCCGAGGCGCAGGCGCTCGAGGGCGGCGAGGTGCAGCGGCGCCTGGGCCCAGAACTCGCGCGGGGCGGTCTGCACGCCGGGCGCCTCGTACGAGTGCAGCGCGGAGATGTCGAGCTCGCGCACGCGGCGCAGGCGGGGGAGCTCGGGCAGGACCAGGTGCAGGCTGCGCGGGCCTGGAGCGACGAGGGTGTCCTCGCGAAGGGCGAGGCGCAGCGGCGGGCGAACCAGGGCAAGGTCCGCGGGGCGCAGGAGGGTGGGGCCGAGCACGCACGCGCGCTTCGGGTCCATGCGTGTGGGTTGCGGGGCCATGCTTCAGTTTCTGTTCCGTCTGTTTCCGACTTCTGTCCTATTTAAGGTGTCCTCGCGAACGCTTTTCTCGCGAACCTTTTTTCTGCTTTTTCTTTTTTTGAGGTCGCTAATGTGCGCGCGCAGTATAAAAGACCGATCCGCGCGGCGGATCGGTCGACAGCATGAGTGCTGTTCGGGTTAACGCGAGTGGGGAAGTCTCCACGAACTTCTATCAGAATATGGAATTCCGGAGCGCCGACGGACTGGCCGTCCAGTACAACTTTTGGATGATGGCCTATGTGACTGCCGAGTCTGTGCTATTGGAATTAGAAAACAAAATGCACGACAGTGACCCTCGCGATAACAGTTTGCCGCGGTTTCTGAACGACGACGGTAGCGAGTTAGACTACAAGCTGACTGTCTTCCAGTTGGCCACGACTCAGCGGAAAGCCAGAAAGGAGCCTGTACTCTTCAAAGTGCAATTGCGTCGAAGGATTCGATGCGAGGTGGTCCGCTCAGACAGGAACCGCACTGTGGTCACATTCCCGGAGCCCTGCCAGGGTGATCGCCTGGTCGTGGACGTTCTCGCTGAGATACACGAGACGCAAAGCCTGGTGTACACGCGCTGGGACATCTTGATCAACAGCGTGCCATTCGAGGTGTGCGACGACGACCACCCCAACCAGGTGCTGCGCGTGAGTGAGCTGGCTCTCTACGGCGACACAGGAATGGTGCAGGTTCGCATCTTGGTCGGAACGGCGGCGGAGGAGGTCGCTTCTTGGGCGAAAGTGGAAGCCGACGCCAAGACAGAGCTGGAGGCTCATGGTCGGGAAGTTCAGCAATGTGAACACAACTTCGCCGTCGGTGATCAGTCCGGTAGAGATCTTGTCTCGGAACTCAGGTGGGCGATGATGCGTGCGAAGAAGCGTGCGAAAAGGGCGACTGACGACCTTCAGAAGGCTTTGGACGAGGCCCGCGGGGATCAGGAGTGTGCCCGTCATGAGCTGGTGGTCGCCCAGAGGCACCACTTCCGGGCGCAGCAACAGCTGCTGCTAGAGGCGCCGGCGGCGGCGCCGGCGGCGGCGCCGGCGGCGGCCGAGTCCGCGTCCGCGGGCGGGTGTCCCATCTGCTTGGAGGTGATCACGCGACTGTGCGCGCTGGTGCCGTGCGGGCATTCGGTCTGCGCGGACTGCATGGACTTGGCCGCCGCAACCGGGATTTGTCCCATGTGCCGCGCCGTGCTGGGCGCGGCCGCGGGCACGCTCGCCCTGCGTGTTTTTACGTAGTTTAATAAACCGGAACATATTACGCCTTGCCGAAGCCCGCGCCGCACACGCACGCGTTGGGGCTGACGCTGCCGGCGGGCGAGAGCGAGCCGGTCCCGCACGCGGCGCACGCGCTCGCTCCTGTGGCGTTGGAGTACGTGGCGGGCGGGCACGAGACGCATGTCGCGTTGGCCGTCGCGGCGGTTGCGGTGGAGTACGTGCCGGCGGGACAGGCGGCGCAGGCGTCGTCGCTGGCGTCCGCTTTGAAGGTGCCGGGCGCGCAAGAGACGCACGCGCCGGCGACGCGCGTGAGCCCTGCGGCGCAGAGAGACAACGGGCAAATTCCGAGAAGACTCCAGTCGGCAACAAAGCCCCACTGAACCGAAGTATCGCTTGTGAGTCTCACCTGCAGGTATCCTGTTGTTGAAATGAGAGGAGTTGCTGTAGCATCTTGACGGTCACCAGTGTAAGTTTGAAGTAGTTGACATGATGAAGGTGACGTGCAGATGTCAATGTACAGATAGTCGTAGTTCGCCTCCGTGACGAGTTTTGAGAACTTCAAAATGATCTGTTGAGCACCAGGTGAAGCGATTAGCCATCGACAGTCTGCAGAAGATGGATATGGATCGGCTGATATGACACCAGAAGTCGCACCGGTTGCCGCTTGAGAGCAACCGCAATTGCCGGTGCAAGTCACGGTCGCGGTGCAAGCCTGCCCACACGCAGCACTCGACGAACTCCCGACCGGCGAAGTCAGCGTGGCCGCACAATCGGAACACAAAACGGCGGCGGTCGCGCCTGTTGCCGCCGAGTACTTGCCGGCGGGACACGCGACGCACGCCGTCGCCGCGACTGTCGCGGAGTACGTGCCGGGCAGACACTGGACGCACGCGCCGGCGGTTGTGTGCATGTACGTGCCGAGTGGACATGCGCACGTGGAGCCGCCGGCCGCGCTGGAGACGCCGGCGGGGCACGCGACGCACGACGCGGCGGCGGTCGCGCCTGTTGCCGCCGAGTACTTGCCGGCCGTGCACGCGACGCAAGTTGCGTTGGCCGTCGCGGCGGTTGCGGTGGAGTACGTGCCGGCGGGACAGGCGGCGCAGGCGTCGTCGCTGGCGTCCGCTTTGAAGGTGCCGGGCGCGCAAGAGACGCACGCGCCGGCGACGCGCGTGAGCCCTGCGGCGCAGACGCACACGGATGCGCCGGCCAAGCTGACGGTGGCGGCGGGGCACGACACGCACGTCGCGGCGGCGCTCGCGCCTGTTGCCGCCGAGTACTTGCCGGCCGTGCACGCGACGCACGTTGCGGCGGCGGTCGCGCCGGTGGTGCCAGAGTACGTGCCGGCGGGACAGGCGAGGCAGCTTGGAGAGCCGAGCGAGTCGGTCCCGAAGTACGTTCCTGCTTTGCACAGGCAGCCGGCGCGCGCGGTGGCTCCGGCGGGCGAGGTGGAGTCTGTCTGACAGGGCCCGCAGGTATCGGAAGCTGTCTTGAAGTAATTTGCGAGGCACGTGCAAGCGAGCGGCGATGTGGTCCCCGGGAGCGAGGTGGACGAGGCGGTGCACCACATGCAGTCGGACGACCCAGCATAGTATTTCCATTTCCCGGCGACACAGGCAGTGCAGGTGCCGCCGTCGGGGCCGGTGTAGCCGGCGTTGCAAGTTGTGAGAACGCAGGCATCAACGCTGGTCGAGCCGCTGGGCGACGTCTTGCCTCCAGCACAAGCGGTGCAGGCGGCATTACCGACGGTGTTCTTGTACGAGCCTGCCGAGCAGGCGACACATGATCCTGGACTTCCGCCGTACCCTGCGACGCACGCACAATTGGCGAAGTTGAGACTCCCACTGACCGACGTGCTGAATGACGGACACGCGGTGCACGTGCCGCCGGAGGTGCCGTAATAGCCGGGGTTGCATGCACACTGGCTTTGTGCCGTACAGGCGGTACACGTGGAGCCGGAGTTGGACGGACAATTTGCACAAGACCCGCTTGGAACTCCGCATAATTGATGTGACTGTGCACAAGTTAAGCAACATCCGTCACAATTCTGTGCACACTGACCTGCATAGTAAATATCATCGCATTGATATTCACCAAACACGTCCAAACAAGTTGCCGGCTGAGAGTAGGTGCCGGCGTCGCACGCGTAGGCGCGCGCGACGAGCAGGAGAAGCGCGGCGCACGCAAGTAGCACACGCATGACTCGGGGGTACTGATGATTTATACGGAACGCGCGCGTGGCGACAAATGCTGGGGCGCTATTCATTGAGTCGACGCTGAAAAGCGACGCTGAAAAGCGACGCTGAAAAGCTACGCTGAAAAGCTACGCTGAAAAGCTACGCTGGGGCTTGAGCGTCGCACTGAGCGAGCGCGGCGTCGACGGCGGCCTGGAGGCGCTCGGCGCGGCACACGAGCGCCTCGCCGGACGTCGGCTCAGAGGGCGCCATGCGCGCCTCGCGCAGCGCTGGGTCGAGGGAGGTGCGCACGCGGCGCACGCGGAGGCTGGCGGCGAGCTGGGCCGGCTCGCACTCGCGGAAGAGCGCGGTGAACGAGAGCGCGACGAGGTTGGTCTCGAGGAGGACGCGCGGGCCGATGGGGCGCGGGGCGGGCTCGTCGGGCTTCTCGACGCGGAGCGCGGAATGCATGCGGACAAGCGTCGCGGCGTCGGATTCGGCGTCTGGCGCGTTGACGACGGCGCGGAACCAGTTCAGCGCCTCCTCCATCTCGGTGAGGAACTCGGCGAGGTCGTCGAGGGTGGCGTCGACCTGCGTGTGCGCTGTCAGTGTGCGCGTGAGCATATGTGTGTGTGCGTGCGGGGCTACCGTGGTGAGGTCGTGGCTGTCGTCGCGCGGGAAGTTGCCCTCGGCGTCCTCGAGGGCGACCCAGGCCGCGTGCAGGGCGGAGCGCACCTTCGAGCTCACGCGCGCGGGCAGCGCCCAGTCCGCGCACATGTCGCTGTCGTAGTCCTCGTCGCTGTCGAAGATGTAGGCGCTGCGGTCGAGCGAGGGGCCGCTGTGGCGGTAGGTGCGGCTGCGGGTGCGGCTGCGGGTGCGGCTGGAGAGGGCGAGCGCGGGCGGGCGGGGCTGGCGGCGCGTGCGGCGCCAGTTGGGCGGGGGCATGCTGCTGGCTGTGCAATCCGGAAGACCCTAAGACCCAAACGCTCGCGAACGGCCGCGTTTCTTTCTTCTCTTTTTTGCGCAAAAAAGAGAAGAAAAATAAAAATCGGATACCCAATCAAACAGGGCGCCAGTGGAAAGAAGGAGCGGCGTATATAAGCACGCGAGCGGGCTGTGATCGCAGACATCATGTCCGGTGGTCCTGCTGGTGTGGTCGACATTGACATGACTAATGATACATCCGAGCATGACGTTTTTGACGACGCGAAGAATCAGGCGCGCGGACTCATGGCAAAGTATGAGAGGTTTCGCGCGACGCACTTGGCCGTGGTCGCTGCTGCCGAAGCCCGCGTTGCGCAGAGCCGCGCGATGCTTGCGGCGATTGAGGCTGAGGAGGCCGCGCGCATCGCCGTGAGCCAGGCGGCGCTCGACATAGCGGAGGACGAGGCCGAGCAGAGCCGTCTCGTTATCTCGCACCTCGAGCCGCTGGTTTTTCCCAACGGCAGGAGCGACGTTACGTGCTGCATTTGCCTGAGCGACGTTCCACCCAGCGTGTGTGTAAGGCCCTGTGGACATCAGGACTTCTGCGGGGCCTGCCTTGAACGCTGGTCGCAGAACCCCGCAGTCCGGAAGACCTGTCCGCTGTGTCGGGCTCCAGTGCATACAATCGATGTTCTCTAGATTGTGTTTATTCATTAAACGGCTGATATCTGGACGCCTTTGATGCTGCGAACTTTCTCGCGCGGTCTGTATATAACACGCGGCCTCGCTGCGCATCTGTGCGATGCCGGGGCTTGCAGACATACCTTTGGAGATGTTGCTCTTGGTTTTTAAGCGACTGTTTGAGCAAGGCATGCTGGAGTGCCTCCCGCACAAGCCCTGGCCGCATGGTGTTTCATCCCATCTGATGGAGAACGAAGCAGGGACGAGCATCCGTGTTCGGGTCCCGGATTACGTTCGCGTGGTGAGCACGACGTGGCGTAGGGCGCATGATGCTGTCCGGCCCGAGAGCGTCGGGCAGCTGCGGGGGCTGTTCTTTTCCCTCGTCGCAGGCGGGTGCAAGGAGTGTTCTCTTACTTCACAAGCGCACAACAACCAGGAGCACCTGCTTCGCCTGCACGGCTTGTCGCAGACTTGGGTCACGACGCGGGTAGCGGGGGAACGCGGGAACCGAACGTTGTGCGTGCGCTTCACGCACACGTCGACGCCGGCGGGCGAAGATGTGAGCGTCGTGAATGTGCCTGGAGAGAGAGGGCGCGGGCAGGACTACGAGCTCCCCGCGTGCTTCGAGACGCGCGAAGACCAACGCACCGATGACGAGAAAGCTACTATGGCCGAGCACCTCGACGCGCTGGTAACGACTGTGCAGGACGACCTGTGGCAGTGGTGGCGTGAGCTGACCGCACCGCTTGCGCGCGTTGTGGCGGCAGATGAGGTAGGCGACGAGTAAGTTTATTGAAGATCGCACAAAATAAACACACGCAACACTCAAACACGCAAGCGGTGCTGCTCAGCTACGAAGGCCTGGAAGGCCTGTCCACTGTCGCGCTTCCATTCGAGTTGCTCCCAGTGACGCTGGAGCGAGCGGCGCAGTGAACTGCCATCGAACATCGCGGCGGGGACGGTCGCGACGAACGCGGCGCCTGCAGCCGCAGCGTCTCCGACGCCGTAGTGCGCGACCATCTCGTAGACGTCGGGCGTGTCGGTGAGACGAGTCGTGATCGTCGCGCCGGCGAAGAAGGTGTCGTGGACGCGCACCTCGAATGTCCATGTGCGCAAAACCACCTCGAGCTGTCCGGCCCACGTTTTGAAGCCGCTATTGTAGACCGCTTCGTTGAAGGCATATTCGAAGAGACGGTCTTCGTCCTGCCAGATCTGCGCCTCGATGAACTGCCGGAACTGCGTGTGGGCGCTCTTGGTGATCAGGGCGGCCTTGACGAGGTCGCGGTACGGCTTCAGCGTGAGCGTGTGGTGCGCGCCAACCACCTTCCAAGGGCAGGCTGCAAGGGGGAACGGCCAGGGCTTGCGCCTGTGGCCGCGGACGAAGATATGGGCGAGGACGACGTGCATGGCGTCGTTCATCGTGCGTGGGCCTTTGGTCTTGCGATTTGTGGGTGGCTATTTATTGATACGCTCGCGAACGGACCCAAAAAACAGAAAACGTGCCAAAAATATGCCCGCGAACTATGCCACGCGAAATACGCGCGCGAACTCGCGCGCATAAAACGAGAAGGGACTCAGAGAGGACCAAACGCGAGGACATGGCCACGCTCGCCACGCTCGGCGCGCCCGCGCAGGCCAGGGTCGCCGTCGCGCTGAACCTGGCGCGCGCCTTCGACCGCGAGCACGGGGCGATACTGGTGCTGCAGGGCCTGTCGCCGCACGAGCCGCGCCCGTCGGTGATGCTTGTGATGCAGGAGTACGTGCACCGGCTGCGGTACTTCGAGGCGCAGGTGGCGCGGATGAGCCTCGAGGAGCGCCTCGCGCTGCAGGAGGAGCTTGGACTTTAGGCTGTTTGCGTTGTAATAAATAAACGTTACATGCGCCCGAGCAGACTCGCGTTGGCCGCTGCGATGCTCGCAGACCAGAGCCCGGGCACGACGTGCATGCCGAGGGCGTGCCAGGCCTCCCAGCGCTGCGGCGAGGAGTACGTCGCGGCGTACGTCGCGAGCGTCGCGCCGGCGCAGGCGACGTCAAAGAGGAACGCGAGGAGGTTCGGCGCGAACCACGTCTGCACGACGCCGTACGCGAAGAGCGCGTGCGCGGCGACGTGCTCAAGCTTGGCGAGGCCGCATTCGCGCTCGCGCGAGCGGTGCCAGAGCAGCGAGAGCACGCAGACGACGCTTTGCAGGACGACGAGCTCGAGCAGCGCGGGCACGCGCGCCGCGGCGATCGCGATGGCCGGGAGCAGCGCAAGGTGCGAGAAGACCTGCGGGTCGGACCACGCGCGCGTGCTTTCGCTTTCGGAGGCGCGCGCGGGCGGACACATGTGCACGGCGCGCGCGTGCTTAATACGCGCGCAACGAGTCGTGTCAACCTAGTTTGTTTTATTGAATAAGCGTCTATGCGCAATCTGCGCCCACAAAGAAGGGAAAAAAATAGTCGCGCTCCACGTTGAGCCACTGCTCGACGCGCGACGCGAGCTGGGCCTCGGGCACGTCCACGAAGGCCGCGACGACGGCGGGGACCTTGTGGTTGATGTCCTGCCAGTCCGTGGCGTAGATGAGCGGCTCGGCGGCGCGCGCGGCCGCGAGCGCGGCGGCGTCGAGCGCGGGGTCTCTCGCGTTTTCTCTCGCGAAGACGGCGGCTTTGATGGCCGCGAAGTCCGCGTCCCAGGCGTCCGCGTCCCAGGCGTCCGGGTCGGCGGCTCTCACGGCCGAGGCGTCCGCGTCCCAGGCGTCCGCGTCCCAGGCGTCCGCGTCCCAGGCGTGGCGCTCGTCCTCGGCGTCGTCCTCGGCGTCGTCCTCGGCGTCGTCCTCGGCGTCGCTGTGGGCGGCGTCGCTGACGTCGGCGTCCTGGAGCTCGTCCTCGGCGTCGCTGTGGGCGCCGGCGTCGCTGTGGACGTCCCCGTGGCTGTCGTCCTCCGGATGTTCGCGCTCGGTGATGCGGAAGGTGACGGTCGGGCCCTCGTACTCATCGAGGCCGACCTGCAGCTTGAGGTAGCCTGGTTGGCGGTGGACCCACACGACGAGGATCTTGACGAGTCTGCCGGATCCGCTCCATCTGCGCAGTGGGTCGAGGGAGTCGCCGAGGGTCGCGGTCAGCCAGAGCCTATGCAGTTCGGCGCGCTCCTTCACGACGAGGCGCTGTCCGGGGTGCGCGCCGTCCTGGCACGTCGGGCCGAAGCGCAACTCGGTGGCCAGCACGCCGCGCCACCACCGCGCAACACACCCGTGCCCGTCTTGCGCGCGCAGGCGCTCTACCTCGCGGCGCAGCGTTGTGCACGTGCAGGCAAGGCGCGCAATGGCCTTGCGGGCGGGGCGGTGGTTGTAGGCCGTCTCGGCGAGGTAGACGGGGTACGGGTTGGTGTTGTCGACGTCGTCATGCAAGAGAAGGGGCGGCGTTCCCACGAAGAGCGCGGCGGCGAGGTTCGGGTAGAGGTCCGCGGGGAACGCGCTCTGAGGGCGCCTCGCTGTGAGGAAGCGTGTCATCGGTGTCTGGATTGGACGTAGACGAGCCGGGAAAAAAATTTGGTATTTACGTCGGATCTCGCGAACTCTTCTCGCGACCCGTTTTGTTTTCGAATCGATGGTATTTTTGACGTCTTTTCTGTTCTACGACGGTATTTTTGGCGTCTTTTCTGTTTGTTTTCGAATCGATGGTATTTTTGACGTCTTTTCTGTTCTACGATGTTGTCGTCGTCAGGCGCGCAAGCATCTCGCGCAGCGGGGGCGCGACGGACGGGAGGCGCGCCAATTGCGCGCATATGTTGGCGATAGCAAGCGCGAGGTCGTCGAGTTCGTCGTCGAGCAGGGTCAGCGGGGTCCGCATGTGCGCGGGGGCGGCCGGCATGAACATTTTTGTGCGGACGGTGGCGTGGAACTCTGCCCATTCCTTCTGGAAGCGCTCGGCTTCGCGCGCGATTTCCTGTATTTGTGCGACGGTGATTTTCGGGTTCCAGTAGCTGCGGTCGAAGTGCGACTGGTTCGGCGGGGGCTTGCGTGCGAAGCTGTGCAGACGCATGCGGCGGGCGTCGCTGGCAGCCTCCGGGAAGAGCGCCTTGAAGAACATGCCCTGCTCCGTACAGAGGCGGTGCAGCAGGCTGAGCTCGGCGTCGAGGGCCATGAGGGCGATTCGGGTTTCCGCGCTGTCGAGGTCGAGACAGGACACGCGCGGCGCGCGGCGGCGTTATATACGCTCGGTCTCGGCGCGGGTAGCCACGCGCGGCGGCGCGAGCAGGTTGAGGAGCGCGTGCTGGACGGACATGAGCTCGACCTGCTGGACCGCGGAGACGTGCGGGTTCCAGTCGACAGCCTGCACGCGCGTCCAGACCTGGCGGAAGGTCGGATGGTATGCGTTGAGGAGGCTCATGTATGCGTCGGCCTGGACGAGGGGCGGGTCGTAGTTTTCGAGCAGTATCTGCGCGGCCTGCGGGTTGAGGATGTAGCCGCGGTTGCTGTACACGATGCAGTCGCGGCAGGTCTGCGTGATCTGGCCGATGTTTGTGTACTGGTCGAGGTCAGGCGCGAACGAGTGTCGCGCGACGAAGCCGCTGGGCGTCTCGAGGTGTATGACGGACCAGGGCCTGTGCGCGTTGTCGACGAGGAGCCTGCGGACGGTGCGCATGGCGCCGGCGGCGGGCAACGCGTCCTCCTCGAAGACGTACGAGGTCTGCCGCACGCGCGCCCAGGCGTCGCGGTGGCTCTCGAGGCAGCCGAGCATGTTGACGTTTCCGATCTGCAGCGTGTCCGTGCGGCCGTGGCGCATGAGGTTGCGGTTGTAGAGCGACAGCTTGGCGGCGTCGCCGACGTGCCCGACGACGACGTGCATGTCGAGGATGCCGAACGCGCGCTGCAGGCGCCGGGCGACCTTCCAGCCCGTCTCGTTGCTCATGGCGATGACGAAGCCCTGGGTCGGCACGCGCACGTCGTCCTCCGCCGAGCGCGGTGTGGCGGCGGGCGGGGGCGTGGAGAGCATTGTGTACAGCCGGAGCAGGCACAGGCCGAGCAGCGCCGCCGGGAGCACGCTGCGAGCTGGCCGGCGGCGGTTCAGCATGGCGTGAGCGGCGCGCACATGTATATGTGCGGGGGGCGTTTCAGTTTTCGGCGCCTCTTGGCTCAGTATGTTTTTCACGCGCGTCGACTTTGCGGGACTTCATATAAAACACGGCGCGGGCGGTGGCATGTCGGCTTCGCGGGACGAGGACGCCGACTCGCTGACCGGGCTTCTCGGGCAGCTCATGATTCTTGGAGCAGGTAAAGACGGGAGAGGGATGCCGGCACCTAAGCACAGGGGCACCGGCGGCAGCAGCGGCGGAGGTGGCGCAGCAGGCGGCGGCGGCGGTGGCGTAGCAGGCGTGTCCTGGACACACTCCAAGGATGACCAAGCTAGGTTGAAGGCCGCCGACGTTTATTTCAAGACCCATCCCTCTGGGAAAAACACAGATGCTCGGAAAAGACACACACAGACCAGAGCAGATCATGCGGTATGGCAGCTGCATTCACCCGAGGCCAAGAGACTAAGGGAAGTTCAAAAACAAAGGCAAGAAAGAAGTCTGGAAACAGCAAGACTCAAAAACAAACAGGCCGAAGAGGTTCATAACCGTATGAAAGCTGCGAACGACAAATTACGAAGGGACATGCAACGACGGCACACCGCGGAGATGCAAAGACTGGACTCGCGTCCCTCCGACTTGTACAACTATCATCAGACAAAGGAAAACCTGAAAGAACGTAGTTTTGTGCCTGCACCCTACACGCCAGAGGCAAGCCCAGGCAGGTTTACTAGTGAATCGGAAAGAGAGGAGCAAAGAGCGAGACACGCCAGGTGGGACAGAGGGCAATACGATCATCAGCAATCATTTGCCACAATGAAACAAACACACCATGAAGAAATGCTTGATCTTCATCACGAAATTCAAGAACAGCGTCGAAAACTAGCAGATCAACACCGCCGTGAATTGGCAGAGATACCGCACTACCAGCAACGCTGAAGCAAGTGTTTGGAGCGTTTATTGTGCAGCGACACGTGGCACCGAGGCGCTACGTGTTTAGATACAGTGCCATGAGCGCGGCGACGGCCGCGGCGTGTATGCAGTGCACAACGTCGCCGATGTCGAGCTGGTGCGCGCCGACCTCGACGGCGAGGCGGAAAACGCGGACGTCGCTGTGGAGGCTCATGGCCCGCGCGGAGAGCTCGAGGATCTCCTGCCAGTCGGCGCCGTCGGCGTCGGCGGCGAGACAGCGCGTGCCGCCGCGGAGCGCGGCGTCGAGCGCGCAGAGGGCGCGCAGGAGGCGCGCGTCGGCGGAGGCCGGCGCGTCGAGCAGCGGGCGCTGCTGCGCGCAGCACGCGGCTAGGACGCGCCCGGCGTCGGCGAGGTCGCGCGCGGCGCGGAAGGGCAGCCGGACGTCGTCGGCGTCCAGGAACGTCATGCGCTCGGCTGGCGCGGCGTATATACTCGACGCCTGTGCTTACTGTCCGCCATCCTGACGCTGGCGTTCCCGCTCGTCCTTGGACATATTTGAGTAGCCGCTGTTTTGCTACCAAGAGGCAGCATTATAGGCAGGTGGTTTGTCAACAGCGTTGACGCCTGACGCGGAATAGGCAGGTGGCCGTGTGTTATTTTGGCTTTGCGGCATAGTGGTGATTGCTGGCTCTTGTGCCACTGATGCGTATGATTGGTCACCGCCATAGTAGTGATTATTAACGACAGCTTGCGGCTGCTGCTGCTGTGGCGAGCAGCAGCATGGAGCACCGCCACAGCAGCAGGGTACACACGCCACGATTATTCCGATTAAAGTGAGTGTCGAAAACAAGCCTACCCCCGCTACTGAAGAGACGAAAAAAACTTGTCCGACTATCCCAATTATGATGAGTGCGACGCCGCAGCCAATCCATGTAGAGTTCCGGGCGCCACCAGTGCTCGGGGGTTTATATGATGGATTAACAGGCGCTTGGCCGGCTAATTCGCCATTTCCCTTTGTGTACGGACCGTCCTTATTATCGGCTAAAGACATGCCACGCGGACGCGCGTGCTTTATATGCGGGCGCGCGGAATGCGCGCGTATATAAGACGCGCGCCGGCGCGGCATCTAGGCTCAGATGTCGGCGCAAGCGACTGAGACCGGCGCGGGCAACGAGACGGAAGAGGGACTGGGCAAGCGGTTCTGGTCAACCATCGACCAAGACGATCCTGATGCGGTAAAGCCAGATCCTGATGCGGTAAAGCCAATGCCGCCACAAGCGGTTGTGCGCAACATGTGTCTTGACGCGGCCTTATTGCGATTTAATAAACAATGAGTCAGACGACTGTATACACCACACGGCGCGCACGCGGCGTCAGTCGACGAAGATGAACAGAAGCACGACGGCGACGCCGAGCGCGCCGGCGAGTAGCAGCTCCGCGAGGTCCAAGAGCGTGTCCGCCTCGTCGGGCTCGCGCTCGGCGATTGTCTGCATGTGCTCGCGCGCGCGCTGCTTGCGCGCGCGAGTCTTTTTCATTTGTGCCTGCAGTCATTCGAGGCGACGATTGGGTGCGCAGGATTTTGCGCAGATTTTTGTGTCGGTCGTGTATATAAGAGCGCGGCGGCGGCGGCATGGAGCAGCGTGTCGTCCGCTGGCAGCGCGGCGTGGACGAACGTGAAGTCGCCTGGCACGAAATTGACAATGTGCTGCGGGGGAATACGCAAACAGCGTGTGTGACGGCTCTGTTGCAAGCCGTGCGGCATTCCTTCGCTGTTGTGAAGGATGAGAAGGGTTTCTATGATTTTTGTGAGAGGCTGATTCCGGTGCTGCACCAAAGTATCTCGGACAGATCGTCGACGATTGGCAGAGCTGGGATGAATCAGGTGCTCGTGGAGCTGCGGAACGCGTTGCATGCGCCGGGGCGTGGGAACGCGCTGCCGCAGCCTCGGCGCGCGTTGCTGCCGCCGCCGCAGCCGCGTGGGAACGAGTTGCATTCTGTGCAGCCGCAGCCTCGGCGCGCGTTGCTGCCGCCGCCGCAGCCGCGTGGGAACGAGTTGCATTCTGTGCAGCCGCAGCCGCCTCGGCGCGCGCTGCCGCCGACGGTGCATGCTGTGCAGCTTCCGGGTGGGAAAGATGAAGATGACGCAGAAAAAAAATCTGAAAGGGAATGGTTGAGTGCTTGTGTCGTTTGTTTGGAACGTACGAGAGAGACCATGTTTATACATGGTCACGGAGATCCAGTCATTGGTCACGTCGCTTGTTGCAAAGAGTGTGCGCCACGGTTCATCAACAAAGCGTGTCCTCTATGCCGATCAATCGTCACAGAATGCAAAGAAGTGTCGCGCGCAGAGGTCGATAGTGTGATTTTCGGCGAAGGGAAAACAGAGCTCCATGGTATACGCGCTTACGGCACCAAACTGCGCGCGGACGCCGGACGCGGGCGGGCGGACCTGGAGGAGCTGCTGCGGCGGCTGCGGGCGCACTGATTTCTTGAAAAAAAATAAAACGCTTTTTAATTTTTTTCGAGTTCAAAAAAGACCGAAGGGTTTTCCGGCACGTTTTCAGGCACGAGAATATGGCGAGCCAGAGTGACATGTTGGAGCAGATGAAAAAGCTGCAAGCGGACTACGAGCGCGACATGGCCGAGAGAAAGGCACAGGAAGAGGCCGACAAGAAGACTCGCGATGAAACCTTCAGGAAGATGATGGCTGCATTTCAGACGGCGCAGGGCGGTGTTGGTGGCGCTGGTGCTAGTGCCGATGCCGACGAGGGCACGCAGGGCGGTGCTGGTGGCGCTGCATTTGAGGCGGCTGGTGCTGCGTCTGGTGCTGCGCCTGCTGGTGCTAGTGCCGGTGCCGACGAGGGCACGCAGGGAAAGGAGCGCGTAGAGGACGGCGCCAAAGAGGGTTGCGATGGCAAGACGCCCGCTGGCGATGATGCGACGGTTGCGCGCCACGACAAGCGCCACGACAAGGACCGTGGCAAGGCGCTCGCTGGCGATGATGTGCCAGATAAGCGCAAAGGAGACGTCGCTTGCGATGTTGGGGCGGATAAGCGCAAGGAAGGCGACCTTGGCAAGGGCAAGGGCAAGGGCGACAAGCGCAAAAAGGAGGCGGATGGCGCCAGCGCCGATGCTGTGGGCGTTCTGCGTCCTCCTCTGAAGGCCGATGACGTGGCCTTGGCCTTCGTCTTGGGCTATGGTGAAGACGATGATGCGGATGAAAACGGCTATTATGGGGTGGTGGGCGGCAAGGGCGGGGGCGAGGCTGAGGAGGCGTCTGACGATTCGTCTGGTGACGAGCATGACGACGAGGGCGGGTCGGCGGCTGGTTCGAGGACAGGAGGAGCGGCTGGGAATGCCACTGCTCGTGCCGTGACGTTTGTGGCCAGTTTCGCTCCGGTCGACGCGTCAGGAAATTGGACTTGTCCTGAAAAAGAAACGGTGGGCGGTGTCGAGCGTGTTTGCGGGAAATTTGTTGGACCGGGCCGACAGCAGGGCGCGGGCATCACCAACCACATGAACAAGGTCCATTTGAAGTTTGTGCAGAAGGACGAGACCAAGAAGCGTGATCGCAAGAAGAAGCCTACGGCGACGCCTTCTATTTCTTCTGGTGCGCTGGGCGTGCGCGACGCGCGAGAGGGCGGCGCTTCGTCTGGTGCGCTGGGCGGCTCGGTGGCTCGCCGCGTCGAGGTGGCGGCGCTCAGCTCTGACGACGACGAGGAACTTTCTCTCGAGGAGCAGCTCAAGGCTGAGAAGAAGAAGAGCCGGGCGCTGCAGAGGGCGCTGGAGGCCGCGGAAGCTGCGGCGGAGGCCAATCTGGGCGTCGCCGTCAAATGCGCCAAGAAGCTTCTGGCGATGGCGGGGCTGGCGGTCCCCGAGAAGAAGCGCAAGGCGCCGGCGGGCCTGGTGCGTAAGCTTGGTCTAGACGGTAAAGTAGCGTGCGGATATGTGACTGACATGCATGCATGCGTGTAGGGCGGCGCTGAAGCCAAGAAACCCACAAGCTGCACCAACAACCGCCCGTGCGCTCTTCTGGGCTCCGTCCCGGTCCCGCTGAACGCGAAGCCCTGCGGTGTGTTGGCTGCTGTGTGCTGCGTGCGTGTTGCTAGCCAGGCACGTGACTTGCTCTGTGTAGGTGACCCGGGGTGCCACCGCAGCAAGCGCAGGATCGCCGAGCTCGCTGAGGTAGCGCAGGAGCGCAAGAGGCAGCGCAAGGGTGAGGCGCATGACGACAAGAAGGATGCGGACTCCGACTCGTAGACGCGTTGCGTATTTAAGGCCGTGTTATGCGGTGGATGTATTTTGTGGCGGCCGTTGCGGCAGCGGTCTTCTTTGCGGCGGCCGTGCTGTTGCTGTTGCACCACGGGTACGAGCACTGGCAGGAGGACGCAGCGACGAGTGTGGCGCGTCGGGAAAGCTGTCTCGCGGTGTGCTACTTCCAGCTGTCGGACGTCGGCAATGTAAAGACCTGGAACCACGAGAATTTTATCGTGCTCTTTGCCGCTGCGGGGGCGGTATGTCTGGTGTGTGCTTGCGTTTATTAGGTCACTAATAAAATTCGCAAGCTGTCTACAAGTTGTATAGGCGTGGTCGGGCGCGGAGGGCGGCCAGCAGCGCTGTCAGTTCGGGGTGTGGGTGCAGCCGAGAGGAGAACCTCAGGCGCAGGAGCACGCGGTCTGTGGCGGCGTCGAGTATATCGAAGCCCGCGCCGTGCTCTGCGGCCGGGGGCCGGAGCTGCATGAGTGCTTCGTCGTGTGATTCTATCTGGACCGGATCAAGGCAGACCCCGTGCGTGGGCACGCAGCGCTGCCGCAGCGTGAGGGTGTCTGGGCCGCAGTTCTCGATGGAGACAGTGACGAGCCAGTCTAGGCAGTCTGGCGTGGTTGGGATCTCGTACGAGTACATGTCTGGCTGGCCTGTTGCTTGGTCGCGGACTACGCGGAGCGGATGAAGCGGATGCTTAAAGCGCGCGTCGTCCGCTCGGAAGAGTGCGACTGTGGGCAGCAGGGTGTTCGAGAGAGCGTTTATTGCGGCATCATTGTCAGCACCTAGGCGTTGCACTCGTAGCAATTCGGCCTTGCACATGCGTGCGTGGTGTGCGCGTTATATAGACTAGCGTGCTAGTATGTTCAGTCTGCAGGACGGAGCCGAGCGAGCAGCTCGTCGACGGCGGCGAGCGCCAGCTCCGCGCGCGCGAGGTGTTCGGCGTCGGTGGCGGCGTCGGTGGCGGCGTCGGTGGCGGCGTCGGTGGCGGCGTCGGTGGCGGGCGGCGGCGAGGGCATGCGGGCCACTGCTGTCCTGTGCACGTAGGTGGGAGTGTAGGACGGCGAGGTGGGCGCGCAGGACGGCGAGGTGGGCGCGCAGGACGGCGAGGGCGTCCTCGTCCTTTTCTGTGCGCGGGGGTTTGGAATGACAACTGTGAGCTCGCGCTTGGGCATGCCGGCTCTTTTTCTGTTCTGCGGAACCTGGTGAATATAAAGGCCCGCTGTTCGCGTTCCCAAACGCTCGCGAAATGAAAAAAAATCGTAAAAAAACTCGCGAACAAAAAAATCGTAAAAAACACGCGAACAAAAAAGGAAAAGAGCAAAGGAATTCTGATGGCTGGGCTGGTGGCACACGACGAGGGCATAATGGCGGATTCGCAGCTGGTGTACGAGAGGGCTGGGTTCCCGCTGCTGGGCTGCACTGGTTGGGACGAGGTGGTGGAGGTGCGGCTCGGCGCGCGCGGGCGCGAGGCGGTTGCGAGGACAGCGATCCCCGCCTGGACGTTTCTTCGCGTGCAGAAGGTGCGCCTGGGCATGACGGACGCCGAGATGGTCGCACTGAACGAGCGCCTGGACGTCTTCATCCGCGAGGCCGTGCCGCAGGTGCTGGGCTATCCGTCGCTCGTGTCTCTGATGGTGGCGGAGGACGACGTGCCGCACGGCAGCGACCTGTCGGCGTACGTGGGCGCGTTTGTGCGCGCGGGCCTGCTGGACGACCCGATGGTGCGGGATCTGATGGCGTTCGATGCCTTTGACGCGGCGTATGTGACCTTGTCTCTCAGGCGCATGCTGTTCGGGGACGTGATGTGGCTGCACTTCTGGGTTGCCGAGCTGGAGGGCGTCGTTGCAGCCGACACGGTCTGGGCGGTCTTCACCTTCATTCGCTCGCACTCGTTCCTGAGCGAGCGCGGGCTGCTCACGTTTGGTCTGTTCTGTCTGGCGAACTGCCCGCTGACGCGCTGGGAATGGTACCTGCGCGGGTCGGACGAGGCCGCGCCGCCTGAGTCTGGGGACACGAGCGGACTGGTGACCGCGGAGCTGCTGGGCAACTTCGAGGAGATTTCGCCGTCGGCCAGGCAGACGCACGTCGCGGAGGGCCAGCTCGCTGGCGACGAGTGTGTGCTCGTGATCAAGGACGTTGCTGCGGGCGCGGCGTTGGAGATGGACTACGGCGAGAAGTACATGCTCGCCCCGGAGGCGGAGCTGCAGCAGTTCAGGGGCAGCGAGTTCGAGCGCGTGGTCGACGCGGTGCTCTGGCGCTTCGACCCGCGCGTGCTGGCGGCGTTCAGGGCGTACATGCGAGCGGCCGACGACGACGCTGCGTGGATGGATTCTGACGACCTTGCCAGTTTGCTGGACAGCGACGAAGAAGGAAGTGTAGGTAGTTACGCTGGAAGCGAATAATCAGACGATGCCAGCTTTCGAATCTTCATTTCACATCTTCATTAAAACTCGAAAATATTGCGCGCGTGTGTGTTGTCGTCCAAGACACAAAAATGTTGCCCGCGTGTGTGTTGTCGTCCAGGACACAAAAATGTTGCGTGTGCGTGTGTGCTGGGCAGCTTGTGTGAAATGCGAGCATGCGTGCATTCAGTTGAGCGCTAGTTGTTTGTCTGCATGTCCGCCGGCAGGGCAGGAAACAAGGGCAGGGGACTCGTCGCGCGGAGGAGTTCGTCCACGTGCATGAACGCGTGGACGCTCTGGGCCGAGATGGTGTCGTTGTCCTCGTCCATGTCGATGGGTGGTGCGCCAGCGAGCGGCGCATGGTGATGGAACGACTGGAGTTGGGTTGCGTGCAGCGCCTCGAGCTTGGTGTGGTTGTCCTCGTCCATGTTGATGGGCGGTGCGCCAGCGAGCGGCGCATGGTGATGGAACGACTGGAGTTGCGCCTCGAGCTTGGCGTAGCGCCTGACGTGCTGAGCGATGAGCCGCTCGTGCTCGGTCTCACGCTGCGCCATGTACTTGTGCTGGGCCGCATTGGTCTCGGCGGCCTTGGCGAGCACCGCAGCGGCATCCGCACAGAAGATTGAATATGATTTTTGCATATCGCGCTCGAACGCCGCAGTGGAGAGCTGCGAGGCAGCGACATGCTGCTCAAACGCTTTCGTCATGCGCATCGTCTGCGCGTCGAGGTCGAGCTGCTGGCTGCGATGAGCGCCGCGCATATTAGTCGAGGGAATCGTGTCGAGCATCTGCAGTTGTCGGACAATGCTCTGAGGAGTCAGAGGATGAATTTTATTATGACTCAAAGCGATTCAATGTTTAAGAAATGGGTGTTCTATGATCGACCCGGAAAAAAGAAACGTTTCGGAAGCAGTGTAGTAAAACTGAACTCTGAACTGAGATATTTTTATGGAATCTTAGGTGTTTTTATGGAATCTTATTTCTAAAGATCCGGTGTTTCCCTGAACAAAAACCGACCGACCCTCTCGCGGGACACAGCACGGACCATGCCTCACATGGCAATGTCCTCTGGAAAAAACGCAGAGATATTAGCATCTCTATAATATAACGCAGAGATATTAATATCTGTTGCAACAATCTTGACAAGATTCTTGCGTCCCGAGGCACAAGACTAATTAGAAAGCGAAAAATTGCACCCGTCGAACAGTCAAACAACGAAGAAATTAAGGAACAATCTGCGCCAGAAAATCCGAGCCCCTCCATTCAAAAATGCCGCGCACGCAGCCACGCACGCACGCATGCGACGCCAGCGACGACGGCCTCTTGGCCATCGTCGCGGCGCTCGCCGAGAGCGAGCACTTCGACCACTTCATCTTCGACGCCCCGCCCGGCGCCGCCGCGCCACACACGCCCACGCCCTCGCCGTCGCCCTCGCCCTCGCCACAGCACAGCGGCAGCGCGCGGCGCGCGCCCAAGAGAGCGCCGCGCGCCCAGCCGCTCCTCGTTGGCTCCGTCGCCGACTTCGTCGACATCCAGGCCCAGTTCATCGCCAACGTCAAGCGCACGGGCCACAGGCTCCACCTCTCCGAGGACGTCCGCGCCAAGCAGTGCAGGCACGCCATCATTGCCGCGAACCTCGCCGCCGCCGCCGTCGACAGGAGGCGCGCAGACAAGAAACGCCAACTAACATAACAAACATACATGCTGACATAATGCTACCCACACTGACATCACACATAAAAAGACTGCGGTAGTTGCGTGTGTTTATTCAATAAACGGTGGCCAACTACAACTAAGCGCCCTTCTTGGCGCTCCCGCCGCTGGGACCCGCGCTGGAACCAACGCCACCTTCGTCGTCGGATAATTGGAAGGGGTCTTGCGAACTGCCAGTGCCGTGGCGCGGTCTTTTGAGCGAGCGAAGCCACTCGAGCTGCTCCTGAGCGTGTTCATGCCTCATCTGGCATTTCGGTCCATGATCGCTGCCGCCGCTGGTCTCGCAGGTGACGCAGCAAAAGTTGCCTTTCTTGCCGTCATACGATTCACGCACGCACTGGGCATTCGCGCAACGGTGTCCCTCCATA
>SESD01000055.1_pt1 | contig 61028 bp, 35 predicted proteins | sample 3171411 | NCBI WGS metagenome assembly SESD01 (sample SAMN06051880, study PRJNA518727) | freshwater metagenome | biome: subpolar coniferous forest; feature: holomictic lake; material: water; isolation source: holomictic Lake 442, 16.5 m depth | place: Canada: near Kenora, Ontario | collected...
GGCGAGCTCGGCGGGCGCGGCAATCGACGCGGCGGGCGCGGCAATCGACGCGGCGGGCGCGGCGAGCTCGGCGGGCGCGGCGGGCGCGTCAATCGCGGCGGGCGCTTCGAGCAGATCGTCGGAGGGCAGCATGCTGCCGGAGAGGCGCGGGCGGCGCGCAGGCGCGTCTGGCGCGGGTTGCGGCTCGGGCGCAGGCGCGTCCGGCTCCGGCGCGTCCGGCTCCGGCGCGTCCGGCTCCGGTTGCGGCTCGGGCGCGGGCGCAGGGCGCGCTCCGAGCGCGTGCACGTTGTCGTGGAGCAACTCGAGCGACGCGAACACCGCGAGGACGTGGTCCTGGAGCCGCTCGACGGTCGCGCCGGACGCGCTGAGCGCGGCCACCTCTGCGCGCAGGGTGTCGACGGCCGGGGGTATCGTCTGCACGTGCGCCTCGAGGCGCTCGAGCCTGAGCGCCGACCGCGACAGCGTGATCAGGTGCTCCTCGAGCTTGGCGATCTTCTCTGCGCCCGCGCCGAGCTCGTGCACCTTGTCCTTGAGCTCCTGCAGGCGCTCGAGCGCGGCGTTCGTGGTGCGCACGTGCTCCTCGAGCTTCTGCGCGAGGTCGACGCGCTCTGCCGCGGGCTTGGGCGCGACCTCTGCCTTTTTGCTCTCGAGCATGAGCAGCAGACTTTCCAGCGTCGTTTTGCTCATGCGGGCGCGCGGCGGTGCTTAAATAAACGCGCGCCCGGACCGGCGAATCTAGGTGCGTCGGAAGCGAGCGACGCGCGCGCGTGGGTTAAACGACGCGCGGCGGCGGCGGGCCATGCACGCGTTCGACGCGCCGATGCACGGCAAGCACATCAGCATGCGCGAGTTCGCGAGCAAGGCGCCGCCGGACGCGGCGGGCGGCGACGATTGCCGCGGCGGCGCGCGCAAGCGGAGCGTGCTCTGGCGCCTGTTTCCGGTGTGCGCCGCGGGCGCCGTGACGCTCGTGTTTGCGCTGCAGCGCGAGGCGGCGGACTGGGGACCGGAGGCGGCGCTCCTGCACGTCTTCCTGGCGGCGTTCCTGCCGCTGCGTGTGCATGCGCGCGTGCGCGCCGGCGAGAGGGCGTCGGCGGTGTGGCCGAGCGCCGCGCTGCTCGTCGCGCTGCTGGTGTGCGCGCGCCCGTACGACACGGAGACGGTCCCGGGCGTGCTTTTTGTCGCGCTGCTGCTGTGCGACTGCTTGCACGTCGCGCGCGGCGCGCGCGTGCGGTCGCTGGCGGCGAACGCGCTCACGCTGCTCGTGCTCTCGAACGCGGTGCTGTGTGTGCTGGTCTACCGCGGCGAGAGCCGGCTGTCCGCGTCGTATTACCACGCGAGCTTCGCGGCACTGTGTGCGCTGCTGGTCTCGTTCTAAGGTCGCCACTCGTGGTTTTCGTCTTCTTCATCTTGTCGTGTCCGGGGTGCGTATAACAAGACTGCTCGGCGTGCAAACAGGGCCTGTTCCTCCGGCGTGAACCCCGCCGTGGCCATGGCCCGCGTGAGGTTCAGACCGCCGTAGTATGTCTTGTCGCCGTCGAAGAAGGCGGCGAGGACGTCATCTCCTCCGAGGCCCGCGATGGCGGCTTTCAGTCGATTGGCGTGGATAGACTGCGTTTTGAAGTTTGCGGTGGGTTTAATCTCGAAGCACAGGAGCACCGAGACGAAATCGGAGAGCGTGTACAAGTCCAGGAGACTCGAGTCCGCGGCCGCCACCTTCAGTGTCACAAAGAGCTTGTCGTACATTGAGACCAATAGATTCTGCGCATTTTGCGCGTCGGATACGGGCAGCTGTGCGTAGGCGGCCATGCTCTCGCGCGCCGCGCTCTTAAATACGCGGTGGCGTCGATCCATCGGTTGCGGCGGCGTGTGGCGGCGAGGGCCGCGGGCGCGTTTGCCTCTGCAGCATGTGCATTGTTTCGTGCACGTCGGCGCCGATTTCGACGCCGTGGAACTGCGAGATCTTGCGGAACATGATCTCGATGTAGTCCTGCACCTGCAGCGCGGCGCGGTCCTTGACGCGCCGCTCGACTGTCTGCGCGTCGCCGTCTGCGACGCCGATGGTCTTCAGGATGTGCTTGAGCTCGAGCGGCAGGTGGTTCTTGGACTTCTTCATGTGTGTGTTCCCGCGGCCTTTCTGCGCACTAGGCGCGTTTGTTTTTTTCCGGCGACCCAATTCGCAACCAAGTGCGGGCGTGTATATACGATGCGGGGGACCGAGCGATGGCCGACGCGACGCAGAGCCTGGCGACCACCGTGAGCGAGTCGAACACGAAGATGTTTGCGGTTGGCCTGCACGTCGTGAACGAGCTGCACGCGCTGTTCCCGGCGCTGCCGCAGGAGGACATGCGCGTGGTGTGGTTCGGCGCGGGCCTGCAGGGGCAGGTGCCCGTGCTGGCGTGTCTTTGCCAGGACGTGGAGTTCGAGATCCACACGCACAAGGCGTGTCCGCTGAGCGCGGAGGTGCAGGCGAGCATGAACGTTTCGTACCACGAGACGTCGCTCGAGGACTGTCTGCGGCACGTCGAGGCGTACGCGGGCGCGAAGAAGAGCGCGGTGCTGCTGGACATCGACTTCCACATCAAGCCGCGCGAGCTGATCGCGATGAACAAGGCGAGCCTGGGCCCGACGGTCGCGTCGGAGAGCGTGCACTACGAGCGGTACACGGCGCAGTACCACGCCGCGCTGGCGCGGCTGGCGCGCTGCGGCCACGTGCTGCTCGTGAGCACGCCGTTCCGCCTGCCGTGGGTGACCAAGGACTTTGCGCGCAACGCGCACCTGGCGAGCTGGCTGGACGCGGGGCTGTCGCCGCGGGAGATGCGCGTGCCGGACGTGCAGCTGGCGCCGCAGTTCGGGAGCCGCACGAAGTCGACGGAGCTGCGCGCGCTGCTGGTGACGGGCGCGGGGTACTCGGAGCGGACGGTGGACTGGCAGGCGCTGGACGCGGAGCTGCACGGCTCGGCGACGGAGACGCGGGAGCTGGCGCGGGCCAAGTTCATGCTGGCGGACCTGCTGACGTTCCAGACCGTGACCGCGGCGCGGCGCGGGCCGAGCGCGCCGCCGGGCGAGCGCGTGTGTCTGCGGGCGTGGGCGGACGCGTTCGTGCGGAACTCGGTCGACGAGGTGGGCCGGCTGGTGAGCGAGCTCGAAAGCGCGAACAGCGCGAAAGTCATATATAAAGACGCGTCGCTGTCGGCATGGTCAAAAGCTGTGTAGGCCTGGAGACGTCGGCGGCGAACTTCTGGATGTCCCTGATGGCGGTGGTGCGCGGGTCGCGGCCGCTGGACGTGACGAAGCACGCGAAGCTCTGTCTGCGCGGGACGCTGGACGAGATCGACGAGGCCGAGCAGGAGCTCGCCGCGGAGCTGGCGCGGCTCGTGCAGCGGGTGCAGGTGGTGCGCCAGGCGGGCGCGGGCCGGCTCGACTCCGCGCGGCTGCGGCCGCTGCTGATGCAGTGCAGGAAGGTGCGGGCGAAAACGGCGACCCTTGCAAAGAAGCGGGTCGCGCTGGAGAGCCACATGGACACGCTGGACAACAGCGAGCTGAACCAGCACGTGCTGCACTCGATGCAGAAGACCTCGCACGCGCTGAAGGGCATGGGGCTGGACAAGGCGCTGGAGTCCGTCGACCGGGTGATGAGCGACATCGAGGAAAACCACGCGGACGCGACGAGCATCCAGACCTCGCTCGCGGCGGCCTACGACTGCGGGGAGGACTTCGACATTGAGGCCGAGATGGCGCTGCTGCTGGACGCGGAGGACTACGCGTACTCGGCAGCGCCGGAGGAGCGCGCGCACAGGGCGCCGACGGCGCTGCTGTCGCAGACGAGCGGGCCGGCGGCGCCGAACACGATGCTCGATGGCGCGCCGCCGGCGCTCGAGGACGCGGTCCGCGAGCTGGAGGTGTCGGCGGGCCCGCCGCGCGCGGCGCTGCTAGACGCGGCTCTTTAGCTAGAGACGCTGTTTCAACGAGTATATATTTCAACGAGATATAAAAGAGACACCGCCCGCTTGCATGGACTGGCTTTCGTGTGCGATACAGCGTCTGGTGAGGCCGCGCGGCTCGAGCTGCGCGGACCTCGAGTCGTGTGCGGCGTGCGAGGTGCGTGTCGTCGGGTCGTGCGAGCCGTGCGTGCAGTGCGAGATGCAGCCGCTGGTGGTGTCGGAGGACAGCCGCTGCTAGCGCTCGGTGAAGCGGCCCTTGGTGTCGCGCGGGAATTCCTTTGTGGCCATGTGGGCCGCGGGGCGGTACGGCGAGACGTGCGCGGGCGCGCCGTCGGCGACGAGCGCAGCGGCCGGGCCGTACACGGTCTTGCAGTTTTTGGGGCCGGACATCCGCGCGCGCGCGCCTGCTTTTATACCAAACGCACGCGAAGTAATGTTCGACGACCGCGACGCGGAGTTCCGCCGGACGACAGCAGAGCACCGGCTCGGGGCGCCTGTCCTGACGGCGGCGGGGGTGGTGTTCCCGAACGAGTGCCGCCTCGCGTTCGACAGGCACAACGCGGAGTTTGTGCGCACGGCGGCGGACTCGAGGCTGCCGCCGCCGATTATGTTTGCCGACGGCTCGGTGCGGTGCGTGGTGTGCGTATGCGCGGGATCTTCGGCCCGCGGTATAAAGGATCGTGTCGCTTGAGCCTATGCTCTGGATCGGGTTGTTGCTCTGTATGCTCAAGGTGTGCGCCGTCGATGCGCAGCAGCAGTGTGTGGTGTGCTCGGCTGGGACGTACAAAGTCGACAACGCGAACTCGCTGTGTTCGCCGAGTCCTGAGGGGTATTGGATCGGGATAACCGGTGCGACGCTTTTGGCTCAAGCGACGATTTGTCGCGCAAACTCAATGTCATTCAGCGGCAGCTCGGCTGCGGCCGCTTGCATTTGCAAGTCCGGGTACTACGAGCAAGATCTTTCAACGTGTACTGCGTGCGCGTTGGGAACGTACAAGGTGGCCAATGCGAGCGTCTCGACTTGCTCGGCCTGTGCAGCTAACAGCATAACGGTGGTGCTGGGCGCGAAGTTGGCCAGCGACTGTCTGTGCAACCCCGGGTACACCGGCGTGACGGGCAGTTGTGCGCAGAGTGCTGCTGGGTTCTATAAAAGTGCGGCCGGGTCGGCGGGTAGCGTGGCGTGTCCAGACAACAGCTGGTCGGCGGCGGGAAGCGTTGCGCTGACGGACTGCAAGTGTAACTCAGGATTCACCGGGAGTGACGGCGGACCGTGCTCGTCGAGTCCGGCGGGGTGGTATAAAGTCGGGTCTGCGGCGGCTGTGCAGTGCGTCGCCAACAGCTGGTCGCCCGCCGGCAGCACAGCGGCGACGGCCTGCCTGTGCTTGGCGGGATACAGCGGGGCGCCGCCGGGCGCGTGTACAGCGTGCGGCGTTGGCCGGTACAAGGAGGGGACAAACAATAATGCTTGCGTTAACTGCCCTGCCAATTCTTTCTCGGCGGCCAGCGTGGCCACGAGCGCGCTGAACTGCACGGCGTGCAGGAGCTATTCAACAACAGTGAGTGTGACAGGCATCTCGTCTCCGAACGACTGCAAGTGCGACGCGGGCTACTACACCCTGAACATGAATACAGAGACAGCAACATGCCTCCAGTGCGTGGCCGGGAAGTTCGCAGCACAAGGCGTGGCGGCGTGCTCGAACTGCGGTGCGGGGAAATTTGCCGCGGCTGGCAGTACGTCGAGTGGCAATTGTGTCGACTGTACTGCAGGCAAGTACTCGAATGTGAATCAGAGCCAGTGCGATTCGTGTCCAGCGAACTCCAATTCGCCGGCTGCTAGTGCGGTCCAAACAAACTGCACGTGCAACGCCGGCACTTGGCCGCAAAATAATGTTGGCCTAAACGGCGTCCCGTGCACCCTGTGCCTCGCGGGCACGTACAAGCCGGCGTCGGGCCCGCAGATCTGCACGCCGTTCACAAATAACGTGTTTTCGAGCGCGGTGGGCTCGACGAGTGCGGGCACCGGTATTGCTTGTCCGGGGAACTCGGCGTGTCCGGACGCGAGCGACCAGGTCATTGATTGCTTGTGGTTGCCGGGATACTACGGACTCACCGGCGCGATCACGTCGACGGCGGCACAGAGTGCTGCTTGCGTGGCAGGCACGTTCAGGACGACTGCGGCGCAGGCCGGTGACGGTTGCACAAACTGTCCCGCGAACTCTTGGTCGAACGTCACTGCGAAGACGGACAGCACGTGCTTCAGCTGCGGCTCGAACTCGATCTCGCCGTCGGGCAGCGCGTCGAGCGCGGCGTGCTTGTGCTCCGCGGGGTTCGGTTTGAAGTTTTGAGTTTTGATTTGGAATGAAACGAGAAAAACGCGAAGGCACGATTCGTAGTATAAAGGAAGACCCGCGTGCGAGCATGCTGCGCGAGAGTCTTGCGTGTCTAATCCTCGCTGCGCTCGTCGGGCAAGCAAGCGCGTACCAGTGTACTTTTTGTCTGCCGGGGAAGTACAAGAGTTTATTCGACAACACCGCATGTGTGTCGTGTAGTGCGAATACTTACCTTGACTACAGCGGGGCGACTGCTTCAACCCAGTGTCAAACTTGCGGTGCGAACATGAACTCGCCGAGTCAGTCGACGGCAAATGCGGCCTGTCTGTGCAACGCAGGGTTCTTCGGACCTGCTGGTGGGCCATGCACGCAGTGTGCGACGGGGAAGTTTGCGGCGAACACTGGACAGACGGCGTGCACTGCTTGCCCTGCGAACACCGACTCGGCCGTGCAGAGCACAGCACAAACGAGCTGCCAGTGCGTCGCGGGGTACACCGGGCCGGACGGCAGTGCGTCGTGTGCGCAGTGCGCTGCGAGCACGTACAAGTCGACGCGCGGCAGCCAGGCCTGTGGCGCTTGTAGCGCTACAACAATGACGAGCGGGGTTGGCAATACCGACATAAATGCATGCATCTGTATTGTGGGGTATACTGGTGGTGGGGGCTCGGTGGCATGCTCCGGTTGTTTGGCGGGCACATACAAAGTCAGTACCGGTCCTGCAAGTTGCAGCCTGTGCGGGTTTGACAATTACGCGACGGCGGCGGCGGCGACTGCGGCGGCGGTGTGCCAGGGCTGTCCGTCGAATACTGTGTCGGGACAGGGCAGCAGCGCAGTCGGGGCGTGCACGTGCAACACGGGGTACACCGGCGTGGACGGCAACCCGTGCAGCGCGTGCAGCACGGGGAAGTGGAAATCCGCGACGGGGTCAGCCACGTGCACGGACTGCGGGGCCGGCAAATACAATACAATGACTGCCCGGATAACGGAGGCTGCTTGTACGTCATGCCCGTCGAACAGCTGGGCTGTGGCCACAGGCAGTGTGTCCATTACAAGCTGCATTTGTAATGCTGGATATACAGGAAGCGACGGTAGTTGTGTTGCGTGCGTGCCAGGCAAGTACAAGACATCAACTGGCTCCGCCTCGTGCACGAATTGCTTGGCGGACCAGTACTCCACCGTGGAAGCGGCGACGGCCGCTGCTACTTGTCTCGCATGCCCGACGTCGAGCCAGTCGCCCATCAGCAGCAGCGCGAAAGCGGACTGTGTTTGTAACATGGGGTATACTGGTGTGGGTGGGTCAGCATCTCCTTACACGTGTACGGCGTGCGGGGCCGGGCAGTATAAGACCGCGACAGGGCCAGCCACGTGCACGAATTGCTTGGCGGACCAGTACTCGACTGTCGTCGCGGCGACGAGCAATACGTGCCAGTCGTGTTCCGCGAACATGCAGGCTCCGGTGGCGAGTGTTCAGGCCGTCGACTGCAAGTGCAACAAGGGCTACACGGGCGCAGACGGCGCGACGTGCTCGGCGTGCCTCGCCGGGTCGTACAAGACGTCTGTCGGGTCAGCCACGTGCGTGAACTGCCCGGTGAACATGTATTCCACGATGGTCGCGAAGACGGACAGCGTGTGCACCGCTTGTTATTCTTCTAGCTCGCAGTCTTACGCTGGCAGTGGTGCAGGGACCGACTGCAAGTGCAATGCCGGGTACTTTGGAGCAGACGGGGCCTTCTGTTCTATGTGCTCCCAAGGCACATACAAGCTTGCCGCGTCGTACTCTCCTGCCAGCTCAACGTGTACGAATTGTGCGGCCGACACGTACCAGCCATTAAACGGGGCGACGCTGGCGTCGGCCTGTCTGTCGTGTGCGCTTAACTCACAGTCACCGGCCGCCACTGCGGACAGCACGAGCTGCCAGTGTAACGCCGGGTATTCTGGCCCGAATGGCGGGGCTTGCACGGCGTGCTACATGGGCAGGTACAAGTCGTTGCCTGGGCCGCAGGCGTGCACACTTTGTGCCAACGCGACGTACTCGTCAGTGACGGCAGCGACAACGTACAGCACTTGCTTGACATGTCCTGGCAATTCATCGTCCAACATGGGCAGCGCGGCACGTTCCGACTGTCATTGTGCTTTTGGATTCTCCACGCTGAGATTGGGTCAGTCGACGTCGGCATGTCAACAGTGCACGACAGGAACATTCAACGACATACTCGACGCCGAAGCGTGCTCGAAGTGCACAGCTGGTAAGTATTCTAGTGCGTTTGGTGCGACGGGCACGGAGACGTGCTTGACGTGTCCCTCCAGCACATTTTCGCTGGAAGGACAGCCACAATGTGATTTGTGCCCGGGCAACTCCACTTCCCCAGCAAACAGTGGTGTTAATACGGCCTGTCAATGCAACCCCGGTTTCTTTGGTGCAAACGGACAAACGTGTCAGACCTGTGCGGCTGGCACGTGGAAGTCGTTGTGGGGTCCGTCTGCGTGCATCGACTGTGTGACCGACACGTACTCACCTTACGTGGCGCGCATTAGTCCATGCCTAGGTTGCCCTGTGCACTCGCAGTCGCTGAGTCGCAGCGACGGGCTCGACGACTGCAAGTGCAGCGTCGGGTGGACGTCGACGGTGGCCAACACAGACGGCGCGACGTGCGTGGCGTGCGCAGCGGGGAAGTTCAAGGACGCGATCGGGTACGCGGTGTGCTCGGATTGTGCGGCGGACACGTACGTGGACACCACGACGAGCACGTCGTCTGCCGCGTGCATCCCGTGTTTCAGCAATTCGAAATCGAGTGCAGGCAGCAGCAGCCTTGAGCAATGCCAGTGCGTGGGCGGATTCGAGCGTGCGGCCAGCTAAGCTAAGTTTCGGCGGTTTTATATAAACGCATTGTCAACAAACAGCATGCGACTTTGTGCACTGGCGTGGCTGTTGCTTTCTGTGTCGCGGGTGGTTTCTACGGATATGTGCTTGATGTGCACGCCTGGCAAGTTCCAGACGAGTCTGTCCAGCAACCCGTGTCGGAGCTGTGAGTTCAACACACACGCGCCGGCGGCGGGGATGACCGCCTGCGTGCCGTGCCCGGCGAACTCCTCCTCATTTTCTGGCGCCTGGCGCTGCGACTGTGTGGCGAACCACACGCGCGCAAACAGCTCGTCCGGGTGCACGCCGGCGTGCGGCGCCGGGCTCGCGAAGAGCGCGGGCGGCGACTGCGTTGCGTTGTCTAACGCGTCGGTGGTGCTCCTGCTTGACGTGACGCTCCGACTGCCGGACGGCGCGACGACCGCCGACGTTGCGGCCGAAATGCTCGCCGCGGTGTCTGCGGCGTTCGGCATTGCGCCGGGCTACCTTGTGGCGACGGCGGCCGCGGCGAGTGCGCGCAGGCTCCTGCAGGCGTCGGGGGTGCGCTATGCCGTGGAGGTCCGCGTGCTCTTCCCGGCCGGCACCTCCGCGGCCGAGGTGGGCGCGATGCAGAGCCGACTGGGCGCAGTCGACAGCGCGCAGCTGAACGCGGCGCTGCTGAGCGCGCCCGAAGGCCGGCGTTTCACGGTGCTCTACAGCTCGGCGACGGCAACGGGAACGGGCGCGGCGCCGGCGCCGAGCCCGGTTACGCCGGCGCCGAGCCCGGTTGAGAAGATGGACATCGTGCCGATCATCGCGGGCGCGGGCGGCGGCCTTTTTGTTGTGCTGGCGGTCGTCGTCGGCTGCATCTGGCAAAGGCACGCTTCGCAGCCTCAGTAGATGACCTTGCTCAGGTTCTTCGCGACGACTGCGTCCCTGAACGAGGCGAGGTCGTACACGTACGGCATCTGGTGCGGCCAGGGCCTGTGCTTGAAGCAGGCGCTGACGGTCTGCATGATGCCGAGCCTGCGGTCGAGCAGGCTGAACGTCTCGATGTTGACGTTCTTGCGACAGACGAGGCAGACGCACTTGGTGCGGGCCGGCTGGGCGTCGTGGAGGTCGCAGCGGTGCATTTCGTGGCCGGAGGCCGGCCACGTGTGGACGACGCGGCAGAAGGGGCACCAGAAGTACTTGACGTCCTTGATGCGCACGACCGAGTGGAAGCAGTTGATGCGGATGATGTGTCGGTGCGAGTTGCAGGTCTGGCAGTGCACGACGCGCCCGTCGTGGACGCGCATTTTGCGGTCGAGCTGCGTGAACGCGTCGATGCAGCCGAAGCAGACGTAGCAGTGCAGGGACTTTGTGGCCATGACGGTGTTCTCGGCCCAGACGCGCTTGAGCGAGGCGGTCTGCAGCTCCTGGAGCTCGAGCACGAGCGCCTCGCGCGTGACGAGGCTCTGTATGGTCTGGAGCTCGACGAGCTGTGCCGCGTCGAGGTCGGGATGCAGGAGGTGGCGGACGATGTCGATGGCGAGGGGCGCGTCGAGGGCGCGGGCGACGAGCGCGAGGGATGTGGGCGCGGCGGCGGCGCGCGCGGCGCTGCGTATTTTGTGGCTGCAGATGCGGTTGCAGCGCTCGAGCATGAGCGCGGCCTTGGCGTTGAGCTCGCCGATGTTGAGCTCGGCGCCGTCGAAGCCGATGGTGCGGAAGTTGTTGCAGACCTGGCGGAGCTCTGCAAAGTGCATGGACGCGACGGTCGTGTCGACGGAAAACATGAGGGGCATGTGCTCGAGCTCGATGGGCATGTTGCGCTCGAGGAAGCACAGGAAGCACTCGATCGCGGCGATGCGCACGAGCGCCATGTGCGCTGTGCAGAACACGTAGAGGTCGCGCTTGCTGCCGCGCGCGAGCAGCTCGTGCATGAAGACGACGAGTTGCACGCGCGTGCTCCACGGCGGCTTCTTGCCGTCCGCGTCGAAGACGCCGAGGCAGCACCCGAAGACGATGCGCGTGATGTCCTGCATGCCCGTGTAGCCGCACGTGTCGAACGCGGGGAAGTTGAGGCGGTTGTGCTTGAGGTACGGGAGGCTGCTCTGGATGACCTTGGTGAGGACGTCGGGGGCCGCGCTCTTGAGGATGATGTTGCGGATGCAGTAGCCGATGTCGGCGCAGCGGCGCGCGTCGAAGACGTCGTCGGCGTCGAGGACGAGCTGCTGCCAGGCGCACGTCTCGAGGAAGGGGTGCTGCGAGCACGAGCAGGCGTACGCGAAGACGTAGCGGTCGAGGTCGGCCTGCGCGGCGGTGTGCTGGTTTATGGCGAGGATGAGGTGCTTGATGGTTGCCGCGAGCGCGGCGTCGCAGCGTTTGTCGTTGAGTGCAAAGGTTGCCCCCATCACATCACTTTGTCGGAAGACCTGGTCGGCGAAGATGTCCTTGCGGGTCAAAGTTGAGGTGACGGGGTGTGCGGAAAATCCTCCATGTAGACGTTGTGCTGCTTCATGTAGCGCACGCCGAAGTGCGTGACGACCGAGTAGCGGTTGCGCTGGTGGGCGACGATCGGCATGGGCATCGAGTGGACGGGCCCGTGCGGCGGGCAGATGAGCATGGCGCTGGGGTGGTACTCGCCGGGCACGTTGCATATGTTGCCGTACTTCTGGATGACGTGCTTGATGCGGTGGCCCTCGCGCAGGACGTTGTAGAAGATGAGGTGCGTGCTCTTGCGCAGGCAGAGGATGCACATGCCGTTCGAGGCCGCCATGCACGGCAGCTCGAACTGCACGCCGACAAACTGGTTGTCGCGGTCGATTTTCATGCACTCGCAGTGCGCGTGCAGGATGCACGGCTTCTCGGCGGCGTCCCTGCACTCGCGCATGTAGCTTTCCTCGTACGCGCGGGTGACGATGGGCACGGAGTACGCGTTGGACTCGGGAAGGCCTGCGAGCAGCTTCATGACGCTGATCTTTGAGATCAGCCAGGAGAGCTGGCCGGCGGCCTCGGGCTTCGGCAGGCCGGCCATGGCGAGGCTCTTGTCGATGGCATCGCGGATGGCGCACACGTCGAGCGTCTCGCCGCTCTCCTCGCCGCCCTCGCACTCGATCTGCGCGGTGCGCTTGCGCTTGAGCTTCGTCCAGTTCTGCGGCACGAGCATGTGCCGCGGACGGGCGCGCGGGGAGGACTGGGTGGTATGTTTTTTCGTGGCCTGTTTGTGGGCCGCGTTCGTCGCGCGGGCGCGGCGCGTATATAGGACGGCGGCGGCGGCGGGATGCTGGTGGCGGGCGTGTGCAACCCCGCGGGGGAAGCGGCGGGGTACAACGGCCTGTACCTGACACAGGAGGAGCTGCGGCGCGTCGCCGGGCAGGGCCTGATGCTGGACCTGCCGGTGATGGCGGAGCACTCCGGCTCGGCGGTCGGCCGCGTGGTCAGCTCGTTCATCGACGCGCAGGGGCAGCTGCACTGCGTGATGCACCTGGAGAACGACGGCCTGCCCGCGCACCTGACGCGCGAGTTCATTCGCAAGGGCATCGCCGCGGACCTCTCGCTCGGGTACACGGTCGACATCCGCAACCACGCCGACGGGCTGCGCGCGGCGGCGAAGAAGATCGTCGAGGTCTCGATCGTGCGCAGGGGCGCGCGTGAGGGCTGCCACATCACCGCGTACGAGGACGCCGCGAAAGGCGTCGTGTATGCGCCGCTGGACGCGTGGGACGCATTTAACATGGACTGAGTATAAAGGACTTTTGGCGCAGCGGCATGCCGACCGCGTACGTGCCGCTTCCGGGGCTTCGGCTGCAGGTGTTCCATGTCGGCGACGGCTTCGAGATTTTCACGAGCGAGAAGACGGCGAGCGAGCCGGCGCAGGTGCGCGTGCGCCACCCGATCATGCAGACGCAGAACCTCGAGGTGATGCTCACGACCGGGGCGGGGCACCGGGAGTGCGGGGCGCGGAACGAGCACGGCGACTTCCTGTTCTCGCGCGCAAGCGTGCCCCTGACGGAGCATGCCACGCTGTCGGGGGGGACCGAGTACTTTCCGGGCGTCGGGGCTTTTTTCGTGGACGTGGACCTCAAGGGCAAGCGGCAGGTCGGCGCCTTCGAGTGGAACGCGGCCCTCGTTCTCGAAGCCGCCGTGGCCGGCACGCCGCTCGAGCTGCCGGCGCAGATGTTCGTGCAGACCGCGACGGACCAGACGACGCCGGCGAAGGTGGTGCTGAGCTTCGACGCAGAGACGCCGGAGTGGCGCGCGGCCGCCAAAAACTGGCTCGCGGCGAACGCGGCGCTGGCGGGGGCGCTCAAGGCGCGGACCGTGAGCAAGCCGCAGGTTGCGCAGCAGATGACGATGTTCCGGGTGATGCGCGCGCAGCAGAAGTCCGAGATGATGAATTTCCAGTACGGCAACGGGCAGAACCCGGTCGACCTGGGCGAGCTGCTGACAACGACGGACACGAGCGCGTGGATGATGGTTGCGGACGCGACGCAGACGCAGGGGATGAAGAACGCGTTCGCGGAGCAAGAGGGCGTGCGGCTGAAGCACCTCGTGGTCAACGCGCGGGGCAGCCTGTATGCGGCGGCGCAGGTGTGTGCGTCGTACGCGCCGACGGGGCCGCGCGGCGCGCAGGAGATCTCGTCGCGGCAGTTCATCGACTGGGTGCAGCGGTCCACGGCGCCGGCCGTCGGGGCGCAGGCGCTGGCGGAGAGGCACAAGGTGTACGGCGAGCTGATCGACTGCGTGCACGAGGTCAAGACGGCGATCGACACGACGGCGATACACAGGTACATGAGCGACGAGACGTTTGCGCTGGTCGGCAACCTGGTGCAGCCGACGAACGGGGCCGGCGAGAAGCAGGACCTGGCGTTTGGGGCGCCCTGGATGAACACGCACTGCCTCCAGCGCGACTTTCGGCTGATGTCTGTCGAAAGAGAGCGCCTGGCCGCCGAGCTCAAGGTCCTGGGCGCCGAAACCAAAATCCTAGAGTTCATGCAGGGCGCCGCGGATCCGGCGAAGCTGGCGACGCTGGCCGCCAAGACCGCCGAGCTGTGCGTCGTGGAGCAGGCGCTGACACAGAAGCGGCAGCTGATAAACTGCGGCGCGAAGGACTGCGAGGACGGCGCATACCTGACGGAGCACCAGATGAAGGTCGCGCAGTCGATGCCGCTGGAAATATTCGAGGCGGTCAAGCCGTTCATCGGGACGAGCGTGCTGCGGCTCGAGAACATGTTTCCAGCGGGGACGGGCAGCGTCGAGGAGCTGCACGGCCTCGTCCGGGCGACGCTGGTGCTCGTGTCGGACGCGCTGAAGTGGCAGGCCGCGGGCGCCGACGGCGCGACCGTGTCGTACGAGACGTGCTTCGGCACCGCGTCTGCGCCGAAAATGCAGAGCGCCGCGCCGGTCGGGGTGGCCGCGCAGCCGTTCGTCGCGCGCGAGCAGTGCAACTCGTACGGCGAATGGCTGCTGAACATGTTCCAGGGCATGGCCGGCCACAGCTTCGCGGCGCGCGTGACGACCACGCCGATCCGGACGAACGCCGACGGCTCGACCATCGAGCGGAAGCAGGTGGCGGTCCGCGACCTGATGGAGACGACCGTGTCGAACGTCGTCGGTTCGTCCGCGCGAGGGGCGCCTGCGCCGCTGGCGAACAAGCACGTGCAGCTCACGATCGGCGGGCTGACGCAGGGCCGGCGCGACCTGTCGCACGAGGTTGCCAGCGAGGCGATTGGCACGGCGACGCTCGCGAAGCTCACCGCGGAGCTCGGCAACGAGCTCCAGTTCACGAAGCCGGCGCGGATGGAAGGGAAAACCGCCGGCTTCTACAACCTGTTCGTGCACATCGGCAGCGCGCAGTGCGTGAGCGGCGAGGTGTCTGTCAACGCCAAGACGTCGCGGCTGCCGGCGAGCACGACTGCACAGGCGCTGTGCTCGGCGCAGACGCCGGTGGCGTTCTGCAGCTCCGCGGTGGCGTGGAACGGGTGCCCCGCGACGACCGTGACGACGAGCACGGTGATCAGCGTTCCTCTGGCGGCCGAGGAGCAGCGGCGGCTGCGCCAGCTGGCGCACGAGCTGGCGCCGCTGCACTCGATGACGCGCGAGCAGCTGGCGTTCTACATGACGGAGATGGGGCACGCGGCGAACGTCGGGTTCGAGGGCGGGACGTTCTGCGGCATGGACCTGAAGGGCTCGCGGCTCGACTCGGACTCGTGCGTCTCGCTCGCGTTCGTGGTGCACCGGACGCCGCTCGGCGACGCGATGCCCGAGTGGTGGGACCCGAAGACGAACGCGAGCGCGCTCATCCGCAGCAAGGTGCAGGCGGTGCTGCCCGGGGCGGACGTGCGCGTGCACGAGATCGAGCGGGACCTGCACGTGATGCAGGTGGTGTTCGACACGACGAAGCCTGCGCCGCCCGCGCAAAGTTGACGCTTTCAAATTTTTCAAACGCATAACGCTTTCAATTAAACGCCCAGATTTAAAAAAAACACGCGCGGCAGTGGCCCGAACCGCCACGCGCGCGCAGATGAGCGGGATCCTGCCGCTGCTGATCGAGATCAGCGCGCTGACGGACGAGTCCGACGCGGCATGGAACGACGACATCCGGGTCGGCGCGTGCAAGCTGATGCGCTTCGAGCTGGCGCAGAACGGGCCCCTGCACAGCTTCGCTGTGCACGACAGCCGGCGGGAGGACTGCGTGGCGATCTGCCTAGCCATGGCGCGCGTGGCCGGGCAGGCGGACGGCTCGCTTGGGCTCACGCAGACGCTGCGCGCGAAAGTGCAGCGCCTGACGTCGCGGTGCATCTGCGCAGCGCTGCACGCGGAGAGCCGCGCGGCGCTGGGCGTTGCGGTCGACGCGGGCGCCGCGGCCCGCAGCCTCGCGCTGCAGCTGCATCTGTAGGTCACAGCTGCAGCGCGACGTTCTGTGTCTTCTCGATCTCGCGGATCGAGAGGTGCAGGCAGTCGCGCACCATGCGGTACGCCCACAGGAAGAGGTCCTTGTAGCGGTCGGCCTGCGGGAGCTGCTCGCGCGTCTTTTCGACGGTGAGCAGCATGCTGGCCTCGCGCGAGCCGGCCGCGTTCAGGCGGGCGATGCGGCCCGTGCAGATCGCGTGCATGTTCGCGACGGTCCAGAACGCGTACATGAAGGCCTCGTACTTGTGGTTCACGCAGAACGAGGTGTGCGACGAGGCGTCGGTGAACTCGAGGCCGCGCTGGAAGATGAGGCCGTCGAGGACGCAGACCCCGAAGCCGACGCGCGGCGTCACCTCGAGGGCGTGCATCTTGTGCAGCATGTGCATGATGCTCACGAACTTGCAGTGCCCGTGCGTGGCGCACCACGCGAGCGACTTGTTGATTGTCGCGTCCGTCGCGGCGAAGAAGTCGATGTCCGTCTTGATGCGCAGGGCCTCGGGGTTCTGTTCGCCGCACTGCTTCAGGAAGAACGCGTCGTACGAGCTGCAGTCGCCGACCGTGCGGCAGATGAGCATGTTGTGCAGGGAATCAAATGCGCGCGAGAAGTCGCCCGCGTCGAGCGCGAGGCTCTCCAGCAGCGACATGCGAGCCGCGCGGCGGACGCGTGCGTGGTTGGCATGTTTATTATTTCTATGCCGATTAAAGCTCGTATGCGCTATGCCTAGTCGTCCTCGCTGTCGCTCACGTACTCGGCTCCGTCCTCTATCCTGGCCTGCAACACTTTCTGTTTCTTGTGCCAAAACATGTGGTCGTGCGCTTTCACCTCGGCGTCGTTTTTCTCCTTTTCCTCCTGTCTTTTCTGGAGCAAATCGTTCTTCTCGTCGCGTATTTTCTCGGCGGCCTCGAGGTCCGTTCTCATTCTGACGATTTGCTCGTCCAGCTGACCGACCTCTCGTTCGAGTTCTCCGAGCCCGTCGTTCAAGGCGAACGACGCCTGGACCAACTGTCTGTGCTTAATCGTTGCGTCCATGTACTCCGTTAGCATATCGATGCAAACTTGCTTGGCAGCGTCTTCTCGTGCGGCCATCGTTGCCTCTGGAGCCACGGCCGGGCCGCCAACGCCGCCTCCTTCGCGCTGGCGCTTGTTGCTTGCAGGCGTAAGCATGCCTACGCGTGTCGCGGCGTCGTTGTTTTTCTGCGTTTCGTCGTCGTCATAAAAATTCGGCGACAAAACCAATTGGTGATTCTGCTGCTTGCCGCCCGACATGCTCCACGACGATGACGCGTGCGAGCGCGCCTTATATACTTTGCCGACGGTTCGCGTGTCCGCCGTTTCGGGTTTGCGCGAAAAAAAAGCGCCGTTCGGTTTTGCGCAAAAAAAAGCACTAGTTCGCGGTGGTGTATATAAGAAGACAAAAAAAACGAAATGATCCGCAGTGGGGACGCGAGTGCGCTGCAGCTGGAGAGCCGCAGGCTGTTCCTGCAGGGCTTGCGTTGCGGGCGCGAGGACGCGTTCCAGAAGCGCAGCGAACGCGCTGTGGCGCCGGAGCGGCTTCAGGACGCGTGTTCGCTGCAGCTCGAGAGCCGCAGGCTGTTGCTGCCGATGTTCTTCGCCAGCATGCGCTGGAGGAGGACCGCGCCGTACGTGGTCCCGGCCGCGCTCACGGCGCCGCGTCCGGACCCGGCCGACGCTCGGTGTGGCAGTACAGCAGCGTCTGCAGCACGCTGAGCTGCTCGTACGTGTGCTCGCGACGGAACCTGTCGCAGCCCGTCGTGATGGCGAAGTTCGAGACGTTCAGGATGGCCTTCCAGCAATGCTCGCGAATGCTCGGATGCTGCCAGCACGCGACGTACAGCTGCAGGACGACGGGCAGCGTGAGTTTTTTGAGCACGGCGGCGTTGAGCGCGGAGAGGCACTGCACCCTGAAGTCGAGGAGGCCCTTGACGTTGCCCTGGTACACCCGCAGCGTGCGGATGACCGTGGAGACGGCCTCGGCGTCGATGCGCTCGAGGCTGACGGCGTACACCTTGTCGAGCATGTGCGGGTCCAGCAGCGCGTCGAGGGCGGTGCTGTCGGGGCGGAACGGCTGCGCGCGCATCCAGTACAGGAGCCGCTGCGTCGCGGGGCTGATGTTGACCGAGAACTTCATGTCGTGCAGCCACTCCTGGAGGGCGCCGTGCTTCTGCAGCAGCGCGGCGCCCTGCGAGTCCCGGATGTGGCGGCGCAGGCTGAACTGGCGCTGCGCGGGCTCGCCGGCCTTTTCGCCGTCGTCGGCCGCGGCGTCGATCACGGCCGCCATGTCTGCGTGGAAGTCCGCGCGCACGCGGATCGCGCGCACGAGCTGGGATATCGCGTCGATGGTCGTCTCGTTGCTCATGTGCTGGCACTCGTCGACGTACGCGTTCACGCCGCGCAGACACATGACCTCGATGTCGCGGTGCTGCGGCCCGCGCGCGAGCAGGACGCGCTCGAGCATGCTGGCGGCGGGGATGTGCATGAGCACGGTGCACAGCATCGGCACGACAAACGTCTCGATGTCGGCGTTCTCGGCGAAAATGTGCCGCGTGGCCCGCGCAAAGACCGCGACGCGCGGGTTCTCCCGCAGCGCGCAGCGCTGGCGCTCGCTGAGCTGCGCGACCTCGATGTAGCCGAAGAGCGCGACCCAGTCGGACGTCGCATGCAGCGCGTGCGAGTCCGTCCTGTCGGCCATCGTCGTGGCGGCGTCGTCGACGTCGATGGGGCCGAGCGAGTCGGCGACAAAGGACACGAAGGCGGCGCACAGGTGCTTGCGGTCCGTGCACTTTGACATGAGCAGGATGGCGAGCTGCAGACTGACCTCGTGCAGGGCGTCGACGTTGTACGTCCGGCACTGCTGCGCGAACGCAATGAGGGTGTTTCGTCGCACGCACTGCTGCAGGTCCGTCTTCGTGCGCGCCTCGCGCGAGCCGCTCGCGGCGCCGCCCGGCCCCGCGGCCTGCGCGTGCATCCGGATTTTCGTGAAGTCCAGGTCTGCCACGTTAATGTCGAAAACTCCGGCCATGCGTATATACACGGACCCTGATATACCACGCGATGGCGCTCAGCAGTTCTGTAGTACTTGGCCTGGCGGGCGCGGCGACGCTGCTCGCGGTGCTGCGGCTCTTCGCGCTTCGCGGCATCCTCAGCGGCGAGGAGCCCCTCGCGCTCACGGAGACGGGCTCGCGCGCGGTGCTGGCGTTTGCGACGCACTACTTTTTCGCGGTCTTCCTGCTCTGCGTGTCCGCGACGACCACGGACTCGAGCGTGCTGCTCGCGGTGCACCGCGACGGCACGGCCAGCATCGCGCGCCTGGCCTGTTTCGTGGGGCTTGCCGTGGCTACATTGACAGTCGTTGGTTAGCAAATGCTCCGAGGCATAGGCCCGTCGACATGAGGGTCTGGAGGACCAGGCAGACGTCGAACAGGCCGCCCTTCAACGGCTCCTTGAGATAAACTACTGTCTTCTCATCTATTTGTGTACGCAAACAAAGCGACACGCCTGCTTCGATCGTGACCTGGATTGTCTGGATCATCAAAGCGACGCCGACGACGGCTATGCCGCCGACGTTTGTGTTCGTCTGCGCCAACTTAACGAAGATCGGAGCCGCGATGGCGAGTTTCACGGCCAGGAACGCAACATATATCACGACCTCAACATATAGGTTGATGTGGCTGTCTTTCCCCTCCTTGCCCTCATACGTGTTGATTAGCCGTGTGAGGCGCGCGATCAGGTTCACGCGCGCGTGCAGCACGTCCAGCACGCCAATCGCAACTGCGCCATACATAATAAGCTGCGTGTACGCGTCGATGCCGTACGCGTTCTGGCTTGCGAGCACCGCCATGACAAGGCACGGCGTTTGCATCAGATTCCAGTATGCAAGCGTCGTCAACGCGTGTCGTCGGACGAACGATTTGATCATGTCCTCGTCGATTTGTGTGGCAGAGGTTGTTGCGTTATCTTTTTCTGGGTCAGTCGGGCTGGTGAAGGTCACGTCCAGAGCCGGCATGATGTAGATGTAGATGAACGTGAATAGAATCGTCCACATTCCGAGGACGTACGAGCCCACAGCCCTGGTGTTGAGAGGAATGTCGCCTTTATTCTCTTCTGCAGCAGGCAATTGGACACTGTCGGTCCGGCTGAAGTAGTCCATCAAGAGGGGCACAACCGACAGCCACGAGAGAACGAAAACCAAGATCGCAAACATGGACGAGAAAAACATTTTTCTCCCGAGATCGTTCTGAAACCTTTGCATGCAATAGGACTTGATTCTGGCGACGAGAATCGCCCACAAGAACATTACACTGACGGTGACAGCGTACATCAGCGAGATGAACGAGTTTTGCGCCGCGAAGAGAGTGAATGTTTTGTCGGCGATGTGTGCCAGGGTCATCGACGCGGGCCGCTGCGCCCGGCACATGACCGCGTGTTCGTGGTTGATTTCGAATTGTTGGTTCAGCGTGAACAATTCCTTGATTGTCGTTATCGCCACCGCATTCTGCTGCGTCCTGGTCTGCCACTGGGCCTGCGTTTCGCCGCGCAGCGGGCAGTACGCCTGCATCTGTTTGTCGACGAGCGCGTTGTTATAGTTGAAGGCGCCCTCCATGGCCTCCTTGCGCTCGATCAGCGGGTAGAGCATGGCGTTGCCGGACGCGAGGGAGTCTTTCTGCAGCGCGAGGGCGTCCTGGATCTCCCACGCACTCGCCAGACGCATGGGCAGCGCTGGCGTTTTGAATGTGCGCGCCGCCAGGTCGGCGGTGGCGGTTGGATACTCCAGAGCGTGCAGGGAATGGTAGCCAAATTCGTGCCACTTGAGACTCTGGTAAGACGCGAGCAAGAAGCTCGACACGACGAACAGTGCCCACATGACACCCAAAAAGATTCTAACGACCCATTCGACAACAGACATGTGTTTGAAGGGCGCGCTCTTTTATATCAAGTTACGTCGAATGGTACCGCGTGCAATCGGAGGCCATAGAAACACAATAGCAATGCCGCTAGACACACGAACTGGAAGCAGCCGGACGAGGACAGCACGCCGCGCGTCGGCTTCAGCGCGAAAAAGACGACGTACCCCGAGGAGCTGTGCGCGTGGTTCTCAAAGTGTATCTCGACGCCGGGATGCTGTGTCCTGACTGCGTCGACGAGGCGCTGATGCACGACGTTGTAGTTTCGGAGCATGACGGTGCTGTCGTCGCGGACGATGACGCTGCCGCCGTTGCGCTGGGTGTTGAACGTGCGGAGCACGCTGAGCCTGAGGTCCTCGATCGGCGCCTTCATGCGCGCGGCGCGCCGGTCCTTTAACGCAACGAGCGCGCGCGGCGATATATAGGGCGGGCGCACGCGGCACATGCGGGCGGCGCGTCTCGCGCGTGTCGTGCCGCCGCCGGTCGCGCCGGCGCGGCCTCCGACGAGGCTCGACGAGTGTGGCGCGTGCATGCCGCATCTGCGCTTGCCTGCCGCGGAGAACAGCGTGCTCGTGGGCGTGCTGCGCTGCCTGAAGCAGACGGACTTCAACGTGGCCATCGACATTGCCGCGCACGCCAACCAGAAGCTGCGCGACAAGCTCGGGAACGTGCTGACGGACATCTGGACGCGCAACTCGAGCGACGCGGACGCGGCGTCGGGGCAGCTCACGTCGCACGAAGACATCCAGACGTACATGAAGGAGATGCTGAGGGAGCACATCGACACGAACAAGAGCGTGCTGCTCAAATGCGACAACGACACGCTGTGCACGTGGATCCTCGGGTTCGTCACCTCGTGGGAGCTGCAGTACAAGGACTCGCCGAGCAAGTACGACATTTCGGAAAACATCCTCTCGGTCATGACCGAGTCCGTGCAGTACGTGACGCCGTACATGCAGGGCACGGCGTTCGACGTCGCGGTGCGGGAGACGCGCCTCGCGGCGGACATCCGGGAGCTGCGGGAGACGCTGCCGCTGCTCGACCGCGACGGCGCGGTCGTGCGCTTCTACTTCCGGCATCCGCGCATCGCGCGCTACATGGTGCTCATCGCCGGGAAGCTCCTGCAGAAGCGCGAGTGCAACCGCAGCGGGAGCTACTGCAGCACGCGCCAGCGCGCGGACGTGGCGCGCGAGCTCGACCGCGTGGTCTGCGACCTCAAGTTCAAGATGCAGGCGCTCGACCTCAGCGAGGACGGGGGCCCCGACGAGTGGCTGCTGTATGCGCTCGACCACAGGAACATCGACCGGTTCGTGGCGCGCGCGCGCCGCGAGGCGCCTCGCGTCGGCGAGACCGAGGCCGCGGCGCCGTGAGCGTGCGCGAGGAAAACGCAAAGCCGCGCGTCTCAGTATAAATGACTCTGGCGCCGGGGTGAATGTCCGTCGGCGAAACCGGGCCGACCAGATTCTCGCGCGAGGCGCAGTTCAACCACAATGCCGGCGGGAACGTGCACGGCGACACGTACAGCGCGAACGACTCGCAGCAGCTCATGGGGCAGTACGAGGCGCTGTTTGGGCCGGCCGGCCGCGACATCAAGGTCGACTCGCAGCGCAACAAGCGGCACCAGCGCTGGCACCTCCCGGACTCGCTCAAGGGCTACAACTCGTTCCTGACGGACCGCATCGACGGGCTGATCACGGACGCGACGAGCAGCCCGTTCACGCGCAACATCCTGCCGTACTTCTACCTCGAGAACCCGGACGCGAAGATCAAGTGGAACGTGTACAGCTTCGACGAGGGCATGGCGTCGCGCGTGCCGTACGAGTCGGCGGCGCGCGTGCTGACGCAGACAAAGAGCTCGCAGTCGGGGTACGCGATCCGCCAGGGCCTCGCGATCGCGATGGAGCACAACTTCCTCGCGTCCGACGCGGGCCGCGAGAACTTCAAGCACCAGCTCACGCAGCTCGTCGGGTCGATCCAGCTCACCAACGACCTCGACGTGCACATCGCGCTGCTGCAGGCGCAGTCGTACGAGAAGATTGTGAGCGAAAAGTACTACGGGACGGAGCGGACGTTGCAGCGCACCGGCAAGCAGTACTGCGAGATGTTCGGCATCTACAACAAGCTGCCGAACGCGCTCGACCTGCTGATCGAGGAGGCGCGCACGAAGCTCAAGACGTGGGGCAGCGAGCCGCCGACGTTCCTGCTGTGTCCGAGCAACCTGACGCTGCACATGACCATGTCCCCGGAGCGCACGAACTACATCACGAACGGCCCGGACGGCCTGAAGCGCCTCGCGCAGGGCCCGGACCTCCCCGCGTTCCGCGGGCTGAACATCATCCACTCGCAGAAGTTCTCGCTCGAGGCCGGCCGCGAGCCGCGCAACGTCCTGCGGCGCAAGGTGCGCGTCGCGGAGTACTACTGGCTGCCGCACCAGGAGTCGCGCATGGGCGACGTGGCGTACGAGCTGTACGACCAGAGCACGGACTCGTACAAAAGCTTCACAAAGGCCGAGCTCATCAAGAAGAGCGGCATCGAGGATTGGATGAAGCGCGACTGGGCGCGGCGGGACGCCGGCCGCGACGCGATCCCGAACGGCCACATGACCGACTACGACTTCCGCAAGTGCGACGTGCTGCTCCTGCGGCCGAACATCGAGCACGAGATGCTCAGCGTCATCATCGGGCGCGGCGGCACGCAGGAGCTCGGCTCGACGTTCTGGGGCCAGACGGAGCTCGCGTGCTACGACGACGCGCAGCACGGCATCTGGGGCATGAGCTACAAGTACCACGAGCGCGCGATCGTGACCAACGAGCGCAACCTCATCCGCATGTTCGACGTCGCGTTCGACGGCTACAATGGCGGCATGGCCTGCGACATCATGCAGTGGTCGGACGAGGGCATCGCCGAGTTCAAGCGCGACACGGAGGGCATCGACGGCCCGTACCGCGGCAAGAGCATGGTCGTGCTGGCGTTCCCGACGATCCGCGTCAAGGAAAAGTACCTGTCCCTGCGCATCTTGTCTGCGGCGGCGCTTGCTGCAGCTGTTGTGGGTAATGGAGGTGTAGCGTTCGACCCACCTCACGCCGACCATCCGGCGACGGACAACCCGCGGCTCGACCTCGAGCGCGTGCTGCGGAAGATATCCGGCGCCAATCCGCCCGGCTGGGACAGACCGGAGCGCCTGTTTGAGGCGCTGCTGCTCGACCGCAAGGACGAGTTCCTCAAGCTGCAGACGGCTGCGAGCGCTGCGTTCACCAACGCTGTTGAAGCAGGTTGGACTCCGGCGCAGTGGGCAGGTCATGCTCTCGATGGTAATGCTTACGATTGCGACCTGGAGCAGGACGGCGTGGCGACACACATCGCTGACGATGCAGAATTCATCTTATACATTTCGCAGCAAATCGACCACTTGCATGGGATCGCAGGCATGACTTTCAGGACTACACGCGACCTGTTTCTGTACTGCCTGGTCTCGGTTGTCACTCGTTATCTGATGGAAAGCGTGTACTCGAGTTCATCGGAGCAGTACCGCCTGGCCAGTATTTGCAACAACGATGTGGAAGGCTTGATCGTCGCGAATGCACGGATGGATGCTGCGCGACTGACACCCCTTGTGGCGCGGGTCCGCACGGCGACCAACATCGACCTGGACAAACTCGTGGACGCCCTTTACCATTCGCGAAAAGGCGATTCTTGGAACTGGCTGGAGCATCTGTACACTTCGGCCACCGCGACGGGCGCGGACGCACGAGAGGACATCCCGAACCCGCTCATTCTGCCGACGATGTTTGCCCCGGAGCACGACGCGCCCGTGTTTGTGGACAGCGAGAGCACGGTGCCGATTTCGGACAGCCAGCGGTACGGGCTGTCGCGCTTCCTGCTGAACAACATGACGAAGACCGTGTACTCCGGGAACGCCGACACGAGCGCGGTGTACAAGAAGTACACGGAGGACCTGGAGGCCATCTTCCACAGCCAGGTGAACATACAGCCGGGCGAGAACATCCGCGCGAACACGACGCAGATCCCGACGCTGTGCTACCACGGCAACATGCGGGTGAAGCAGCTCGGCACGGGGACGGTGCTGGAGGAGATGAAGTGCATCGGGCACATGGGCAACAGCTTCCCGGGCATGGCGAGCGTGCGCGAGGGCCGCGGCGTGCAGAGCATGAACGTGCCGGCCTCCATCATGCACCTGCAGTAATCATGCGTTTGCCGCGAAGTGGTATAAGTGGCGCGCGGCCGGCGCGCATGGACGCGCGACCCGGTGCGGCGTGCGACTTCCGACTCGTGTCGACGTACGTGCCGTTCGCGGCGACGATTGCGCGCGCGCAGGTCTTCCTCGCGGTCGTGGCGGCGGCGGCGCCGCATCTGCCGTCGCAGGTGTTTCCTGGCGCGCTGCTCCTCGCGGCGTACTTTGACGCGCTCGCGCACGCCGCGGTGCACACGAGCGCGATCGGGGGCCACGTCGCGCCCGTCTGCTTTGTGTGGCTCGCGCGGGTGTGGCCGCACGGCGGCGCGACGTGGGTCGCGGTTGGGCACTCGCCCGACGCGCAGCTGACCGTGGACGTGCTGTGGCTCGCAGCGGTGCATGCGCTGCTGGCGTCGTACGCGTGCCGGCGCAAGGTGCCCGTCGGGGCGTCGGCGATCCTTGCCGTCAACGCCGCGTGCGTGCTGTGCCGGCTGTGGCTGTCCGCGTCGGGCGGGTCGGTGCTGGAGCTGCACGTGCGCGCCGCGGCGTTCTACGTGTTTGTGTTTGTGCACTTTTACGTGTTCCAGACGCGGGCGGCGTGGGACGAGGCGACGCACGCGTGCGTCGGGCCGCACCTCGGGCTGCACGTGCTGTTTGCGGACGCGCGCCTTGTCGCGGCGTCGCTGGCGTGCACGGCCGTCGTGTGCGTGCGGGTGCGCCTGCAGACGCACGACCACGCGCACGCGAGCCTTCCACGCGCAGCAGGCGCGCACGCGGCGCGTGCGCCGGAGAAGCCGCGGGCGGCCGAGTTCGTGGACGTCGAGGACATGGCCGGGCTGCTGCAGGAGCTGCGCGCCGCTCGGGCGGGCGAGCTAGCTAAGGCGGGGCAGGAGAGCTAGCCAGGGCGTGTTTAGCGATCCGTGTGCCTGTTATTATAAAACACCGCGTTGCGCCGGTAAATGATCGAAACGCGCGCGTCGACTAAGATCCTGGAGCTGCTCGGCGGCGTGCTGCGCCGGGTAGTTGCCGTCGAGGCGACGGGGGCCCGCGTGGCGATGGCCGGCGGCCTCCTGTCGCGCATGCAGACGCAGGCGCAGGCGAGCGCGCAGGAGAACGGCTTCACGCGCATGCAGCGGTGCCGCGACGCGCTCGCGCGGCTCGACCTGAAAGGCTGGAAGCGCAGCTACCACCAGCGGCTGTTCCACGACGACTTCCTGAAGGCGTGCACGCGCATTTTCTGGAAGCTCGAGCCGGCAGGCACGTTTGCCCGGCAGCACCTGGAGATCCTGCAGCGCAACAACTGGACGCACATCTCGCAGGAGGTGCTCGTGAGCACGCCGCGGCGCTTCGGGAAGACGATCAGCGTGAGCATGTTTGCGGCGGCGATGCTGTTCGCGGCGCCGAACGTCGAGATCAGCATCTACTCGACGTGCAAGCGCATCTCGCAGAAGCTGCTGCGCAACGTGCAGAAGTTCTTCAGCGTGATCTGCAACGACGACGTCGCGAGCAGCGGGTTCGTGGTCACGCGCAGCAACATGGAGGAGATGGTGCTGCGGGGGCCCGTGGGCATACACGACGTGCGCGTCGTGAACTCGTACCCGAGCAAGGTGGGCCCGTTTTGCCGTCCGAAAAGTCTGTTGACTTTTTTTGGAAAAGTCTGCCCGCAAACGTCGACTTTTGAATAGTCTGCCCGCAAACGTCGAAAAGTCGCTGCGTGCTACTGCGGCGTGTACAGGGGGAACGTGCCGACGTTGGCGAGGTATGTGAGGCCGAGCATCGCCTTGGCCACCAAGCTGAGGACGGTGTACTGCTTGAACGAGACGAAGAACGCGTTTTTGACTTGATCTGGGGTGACGGTGGTCCTCTTGCGCAACGGCACCATGTCCAGCTTGAGGGCCTGCCACACGGCAACGAGCACGAAGAACGAGAAGAAGACAGCCTGCAAGATGAGCACGACGACGAGCCAATCCGGCGGCTTGCCGTCCGCGTCGGTGCACCGCGTGTTCATCTGCTCGACGTAGCTCGAAATGAGCACGCCCCACACGAGCACGTGCAGGAGCATCGAGGGCACGAACGACCAGTACCAGAGCTGCTGCGACATGTTCGGCATTATGGTGGTCGACGGTACGACGGGAAAGGGCCGGAACTCGATGTGCTTGACCGGTTCTCCTGGGACGCCTTCCTCGCCTTCAGTTTTCCGCAGCTCGTACGCGCACTCCATCGCAAAGCCGAACTGGCAGAGCGCGCCCTGCGCCGCCGCGAGCAGCAGGATCGTGTTGATGTCGCGGATGGCGAGGCTGGCGGCGATGAGGCTGACCATGCACGGCGACGTCACGGCGTACTCGAACCAGCGCGACGCGCACGGCTGCGTGAAAAAGTCGTAATTCATGTGAAGCCCTTGCCGCGCTTGCTCCTTCACCTTGCGACACTCGAACACGACGTTCGCTTGCGCAAGGAAGGAGACCCCGAAAATGACCCACAGCAGGTGGTAGCCGTTCATGTGCACGAAACCGAAGGGCGTTGTCTGCGCGGGGACCCAGGTGCCCCGGACGCGGAGCGGCGCGGAACTGTTCGCCACCGCGAACTCGGCCTGCAGCGTCAGCACGGTCAGGCCGGCGCGCGCGCAGCTCTGTGCGAGCTGGCTCTGCGCCGCGGTCACGAGCGTCGAGTTGGCGACGAACGCGGGCCTGTACAGCTCGTACACTGCGCTGCGCTGGTCGCCGCTTCGCAGCCACATCACGAACGAGAGGCCGAGACAGACAAAGTGTATCAACGCAGCCGCGCGTGCGAGATACTTTATATCGGTCACGCGATGGTCGACAGACTCTACGGCCTTCATACCGTGCGCGCGGCGTGTATATATACTGGCGCCGCGGAAGTTTACTTCGGCCAAGACCGCCAATTGCGCGCGCGCGCACGCCGGCGCCAAATGAACCTCGAGGGCTTTCTGCAGGTCGTGCCGGCGGAGCTCGGCGAGTACCTCGTCCCGGCGGCGCGCGCGCTGCTGCTGCGCAGGGCCAGCAAGACGATGCGGGGCGCCGTGACGCGGCTGCGGTGCCGCGTCGACGTGCAGCCGGGCTGTCTTGTGCGGCGCATGTACGCCCTGGGCGAGCAGGCGGCTGTGCGCCTTTTTGTTGGGCGCAGCCTGCAGTTGAGCATGTCGGACTTCGACATCCGGAGCTTCACGCTGCACGGCATGGTTCTCAGCCAGACGGGGAGCCTCAGCGCGATGCTGCGACGCTCGACGCGGCTCGAGGTGCTCGACATGCACAACAACCACATCCCGGAGGACTCGATGCCCGAGCTGTTTGCGGCGCTGCCGGCGTCGCTGTGTGTGCTGAGGCTCACGCGTCAGTGGATCACCAAGGCGGCGGTGTCGCCGCTGGTTGACGCGCTGGCGCGCCTCGTTGTGCTCGCGGAGCTCGACCTGCGCGAGAACTACGTGAACTCGCACGGCATGCAGGCGCTTGCCGCGGGCGTGACGAGCCCGCGCCTCGCGCGCCTGTCGCTGGGGCACAACGCTCTGAAGTCGCGGTTCTGGAACGAACACCCGAGCATCGGCCTCGACCGGTTTGTTCTGGAGAAGCTGGACATCTCGCACAACAAGCTGCAGGGCGCGTTCTGCGACAGCTTGTACGCGTGCGTGCGCGGCAGCGCAGCCGTGCTCGTGGAGCTGGACGTGTCCTTCAACGACATGCGCATCACGGGCGTCTCGTACCTGTGCACGGCGCTGCACAGGTGCCGGGCGTTGCGGCGCCTGAACGTTGCGGGAAACCGCTGCGGAGACGCCGCGATTGCGCTGCTTATGGCCGTGATACACCCGCGCGTGCCTGGCGAGGCGGGCCTCGCGCTCGAGTCGCTCGACGTCGGGCACAACAGCCTGACGGCCGCGAGCGCGCGCCTGTTCAGCCGCTGCCTCGCGGGGAGCCCGGCGCTGCGGCGCAGCCTCTCGCGCGTCTCGTTTTCGCACAACGAGCTGCGGGACACGGGCGGCCTGCTCGTCATCGAAGCCCTGCTGCCGTGCGCGATGACGAGCGTGCGGCTCGCAGGGTGCTTGCTGTGCGAGGCGGCGGGGCTGTGCCTGGCCGGCACGATGCTGCTGTGGCCGGCGCTCGCCGAGCTGGACGTGTCCGGGAACTGTCTGGACAGCGGGAGTCTCGTGCTGATGGCGCGGGCCATGAGCGAGAACGAGAGCGAGCACAAGTACATGGCGTTTATTGGGAACTGGGCGCCGCAGGGCTCGACCGAGGAGGTGCTGGCCATCCTTGCGGGAGCGCCTGCGCGCCGCACACAGCCTGCGCGAGCTCGCGCGTGATGCGCGCGCGCTTGAGCTCGAGGTCGTGCTGCGCCGGCGCGGGCAGCGCGTCGGGTCGCGGGTCCCACGCCCGGAAGTCCGCGCGGCGCGCGCGCAGCGCCGGAGGCACGACCCACACGCGCCGCGCGGCGTCCCAGGCCGCACCGAGCTTCTTCGCCGCGTCCTTCTGCGCGAACGGCACGCGCAGCACGCCGTCCCACGGCGCGTGTGCGGCCATCGTCAGTGTTGAAAAATTTGCGCGTTGCTCAAGGGCCGTTTATTAAGGCGTTTCAAAAAACGCGCTGAACAATGCGAGGCGTTGCGTTTTAACTTTTTATTTCTCGACGCGGCAGACAACCCGCCCGAAACCCTTTAAAAGGAAAAAGAGCGGCGGGCATGCAGACGCAGATGCAGAGGCAGCTGCGCGACGCCCGCGAGTCGCTGTACCTGCTGTCGATCGAGCTTCTGATTCTGTACCTTGCGGCGTTCGGGCTGCTCGCCCTCAAGACCGAGACCATGTTTGCCGCAGGAATGGCGTACCCCGCCGTGCTGTTCACGCTCGTGCTCGCGTACCTGCTGCCCGCGCTCGGCCTGCTCTTTGCGGCGCTCGGGGCGAACGCCGTGCACAACGCCTGCATGGCGGGCGCGCGCGGCGCCGCCGTGTTCCAGGTTGTCGCGTTCCTGCTGCTGGCCGTGCTGGTGGCGTCGCTGTGGTCGAGCCCGCTCGTGTGCGTGCTCGACGCCGACGCGACCGCGCTGTGCCACGTCAAGGGCGACTCGGCGCCGCAGCGGACGGCCCCGGCGGACGTGCGCTTCGCGTTTCCGTCGCGCGCGCAGTACCTCGAGTACGCGGAGCTGGCCAACGCGAGCGTGGCCGACGTCTTCCTGAAGACGAGTCTGTCTGAGAACGACTACGTGACCAAGCTGCACGCGGTCGTCGGCCTGCCGTTCGCGCTCGTCGTGCTCGTCGTGCAGAGCTCGTTCTTCTACGCGGTCGCCGGCCTCGACCCCGACGGGGGGCGCGGCGCGCTGCAGGCGGTGGACGTGTACAGCCTGTTTGTGCGCTGCGCGCTGCTGCTGCTCTGCATCGTCGTCGACAGCGCGGACCTCTTCTGCTACTGGAACGTGACCGACGTCGGCCCGCAGATGCTGCCGTCGCTCGCGTTCATCACGCTGCTCGTCGGGAGCGACATGTGCGACGCGATGCTCGCGCACGCAATGCAGGCATGGACGCCAAACGTGCGCGTGGCGTTGTGTGCCGCGGAGGCGGCGGTCGCGACGCTCTACACGCTCTTCGCGGCGCTCGTCACGTGCCACTACGCCGTCGGCGGACTCGCGTTCATGCAGGACTTCATCTCAGACACGCGGTCGACGACAGTGCACATTTTGCTCGTTGTCTTTTTATTGCTGGACGCGGGCTCGGCCCTCACGGGCTGCCTCTACAAACTCAGCTCGCAGTTGCTGCCGCGCAAGAAGAGCGAAGCGCTAGTTGCTACTGCGTCTCAGACACCGGCCACTGTCAACGAATCTCAACCTACTGGAGTGATTGATTTTGGAACGAGCAACATGAAAAAGAAGAGTTAAAGTCGAGCGCCTTCGTCCCATTCGTCGTCTGCTAGTCACTTACCACCGCGGCCACGGCGGCGGCCACTGCGGCTACTGCCGCCATCGTGCAACACGTATGGCTGTTCGTATTCGACACGCACAAGCGGCCTAGTTCCAACTGGAGTTTTGGCACGCGACCTTGACCGCTCACGAGCAGCTCCAGCGGCAGCCGTAGTTGCAGGGCGTGACGTCGACGTGCCGCGCGTGGCGGAGATTGCCCTGCTATGGCGCTGTGTCGTGGGCGCAATTTCGGATTGTTGCTGTCTCAAAAGTGCATGTTTTGCAGCCGTAGCTGCTTTTGCTTCCTTGGCCTGTTTGATTTGATTGTCCTTTTGTTGGTTGGATTTTTGCAATTCTTTGACTTTTTCTTGAAGCTTCTGGATCTCCACGTGTTCGTGCTGTGTGTGTTGTTCCGGGAGCGAGGGGGTTTTTTTTGGGCGATTCGGGTCGTAAACCGGTTTTAGTTTGAAATTTGGAAAGTGTGTGCTTTGGTGGTAATCCGGAGGCTTCACGCGCCTTCCCCGATCGTCGTGTGTACCCGGATTTTGGTAATTAGGGTCTAGACGATTGGTTCGTTCCGATCCATCAGCCCAGTGGGTGTGATATTGACCGTGTCCTGGCTTTAGTTTCTGTCGCCTATTATAAGAAGGGTCATACGGACCCTTTAGCGGTTTGTTGTAAACATTTGTCTTTGACGGATCCCATTCGACCGGAAGAGGCTCTGTACGTGGTGTTCCGTCCGGCCAATGTGTTGGCCAGCTCGAATAGGTGTAGTTGTTAAGAGGGTTTTTCCGGTAAAGGGTTTCGCTGAATGGGTTATGTGGTTGTGGTGGGTAAACGACACGCTCATATCGAGGTGCGCGAATTGGGCTCGATCCCGGTGCAGCATGTCCCGCGTCATGTCCCGGTGCATGCTTGGCCACTGGAACATAGCCCGTGTATGACATTGTGGGGTGATGAGTAGCCCTTGCTTTCCATCGATCCAGTTTTGTCGTATGATCTCTTTGTTCCGTTGCAGCACGCTGCTCATCTGTAGGCCCAACGGCAGATGGGCCATACGTGTTTTTAGGTGCAACCGGCGCACTTGGTTCAGTGTTTGTGATTACTGGATTTTTATCTTGCGTTCTCTGTCGAGGCATTCCGTTCTCATCTTCGTGAATACCCAAAAAAATAGGAGCATCGATCGTTTGAATCTGTCCGCCCAGTTGGGACATGAGGTGCTCCAGTTCGCCGTCCGACATCCTAGGCGGTAAAGGTCGCGCTTATATATCATTCCGCGCCCGTTTGTTTTCCGGCGGCGCTAAAAAAAACAAGGGCGGCAAGCGCGTCGATGAGACGGGCGCTGCTGAATGGCGCAGCGCACGCTTTTCTTCGACATCGAGACGACGGGCCTCGGCGCGCAGGACACGGTGACGGTCGTGTGCACCGAAGAGTACGAGAGCCACGCGCGGCGCGTGTTCAACTTCGCGCGGGCGGCGACGGACGACGAGCGGGCGTGCCTGCGCGACGAGCTCGTCCGCGAGTTCGACGGCGCCTCCGCCCTGTGCGCGTACAACGGCGTGCGCTTCGACCTGCCGTTCATGCAGCGGGCGCTCGCGATTCCCGTCGAAAACGTGACGGAATGGGTGCTGAAGACGTCGGACATCCTCGAGCAGCTGCGCCTGCGCGACAACGCGACGTGCAAGCTGGACTTTTTGTGCGGGCTCAACGGCGTGGCGAGCAAGTCCTCGAGCGGGCTCGAGGCGATCCGCATGGCGGCGGACGGCCGCTGGGACGAGCTCGAGCTGTACTGCGCGAACGACGTGCGCATCCTGTGCGACCTGTACCGCAAGCGCGTGCTGCAGCACCCGACGCGCCGCGGCGTGCTCGTCGACCTGCGCGAGTACGTGCCGCCGGGGTTCTATGACTGATTTTATTCAATAAAACGCCGAAACGAGCAAGGCAAAGGCCGTCTGCAGCGCGACGCTCGCGGTCTGCAGCAGGATCTGCACCGCGGCGAGCGCGAGCATGACCGCGAGAAAGAGCAGCGCGAGGTGCGGGAGGATCTTGTACAGCGAGAGCACGGCGCACGCGCGGTTCGCCGCGAGCAGCGGGCCGTCGGGCGTCTCGAAGACGCGCGTGTGGAACGCGACGGCCGCGAGGACGTCGTCCTGCGCCTGCGGGCCGAGGACGCTTGCGGCGAGCGCGCCGCGCGCGAGGTCGGCGAGGCGCGCCTCGAGGCCGAGCTCGAGCGCCCACCACGCGAGCACGTCGTACCACTCGAGGAAGGAGAAGGGCTCGTCGGTGCACGTGCGCAGGCACGCGGCGTCGACGCGCGGCCCGGCGGCCGCGAGGCAGCGCTCGCTGCGGTACAGGACGCTCGGCAGCCGGATGCTCGCCGGCGCGAGCTGCTGCAGCGAGTACACGAGGTCGTCGTAGAGGCACACGGGGACCGCGGGGAAGCACAGCGGGGCGTAGCCGTACGCGACGTAGAGCACGATCGACGGGAGCGCGGCCGCCGCCAGCAGCGCGGGCATCCCGAGCCCGACGGCCGCGCACACGGCGTACACGCCGACGTAGTACACGCCGACGACGACGCCGGCGACGAGCACGTGCGCGCGCCACTTCGAGCACGTCTGCACGGCCTCGTAGTCGCAGCGCACAAAGTGCCAGAGCTCGTCGGCGCCCGCGGCGAGGACGTCGAAGATCGCGCTCGGGGAGAGGCCGGCGACGGCGAGCGCGCGGTCTGCCGCGACGAGGGCGGCCGCGGTGATCGGGTCGTGCGAGGCGCGCGTGGCGCTGTAGTCCGCCCACGAGACGCTGACGCCGTCGCGGCGGCTGATGTTGACCCACGCGCCGGAAACGTCCGCGGCGGGCACGGCCTGCTGCTGCATGCTGTACGCCGCGTCGACGGTCTCGAGCGCGCGGCGCGTCGTGCGCATCATGTTGGCGAGCGGGGGACACACGTCGCCGGCGAGCGCCGCGGCGCCGAGCTTCGGCGGCCACGAGCCGAGCCACTCGCGCTGCGCGGCGGGGGACTCGAACGTGAAGTCGAGCGTGGACGCGAGCTGCGCCGCAAACGCCGCGCGCAGCGAGGCCGAGACGCGGAAGGTTTGCTGGATCGCCTCGGCTGCGTCGTCCATGGAGAGCAGGCGCCGTGCGCCCGCGCCGCGCTCGTCGGCGCTGCCCGCGCCGTCCGCATCTGCGCCGTCCGCGAAGGCCCACAGCGCGGCGCCGAGCAGCGTCGCGAGCATGTCGACGCTCGGGCTGTCCACGAGCGCGACGACGACCCAGGTGCCGTTGGCGTGCTCGACGCGCACGGCGGGCTCCGCCGCCGCAATCTGCACGGCGGTGGTGATGTGCCGGCGCACGTGCCGGGCGCTCTCCGCGAGCACGCGCAGCGGGCTGTGCCGCAGCACGACCTGCGCGACGCGCGACGCGTTGCTCGCGAGCATGACGAGGTTCTGCGGCTGGAGCAGCAGGCCGTGGACGGCATCCTCGACGCTGCAGAACGTGCACGGCGCGAGCGGCCACGGGAGCGCGAGCAGCGCGACGGTCTCGACGGAGAGCGCGTGCGCCGCGCGACAGGCGCGGCGGTGCGCGGGCATGGCGTCGCCCGCGAGCGCGTCCTGGCAGAGGCTGTTGTGCGTGTCCGCGGCGGTCATCGCCTCGGCGGCGGGCGCGGCGCCGAGCAGGCGGCGGCCCTGCACCGCGTCGACGCCGACGGCGTAGAGCTCGCCGTCGCTGCTCTCGCGCGCGCAGTACGTCGCCGCGGGGTTCAGGTCGTTGCACGGGGCGGTCATGCTGGTGTAGAACGAGAACACGAAGCTCGTCGTGCGCAGGAAGGCCGCGTCCTGCGTGTAGACGCAGAGCTTGTCGTACGCGGGCATCGCCGGCCGGCTCTGCGCGACGCAGCGCTGCAGCTCGAGCTCGACGAGCCCGCAGGCGCAGAACCCGGTCGAGCGCCCCGGCGTGAGCAGGCACACGCGCCTCGTCTGGCACGACGCGCACTTTGTGAAGCCGACGGACGGCTGGAGCTCGCGGTCGACGAAGCGGCACGTCGCGTCGAGCGCCAAGCACTCCTCGTTCGCCGAGCAGCCCTGCTCGGCGAGCAGCGGCAGGTTGCACGTGCACGTCTTGGTGACGTCCCAGCAGCCGAAGGGCATGTTCTCCTCGACGGACGCGCACGCGCCGCACATGACGAGCGCGAAGTCGGTCGGGCCGCGGCGGCACGTGTCCGCGGCGGAGCACGAGAGGCGCCCGCTGTCCCCGTAGAACGTGTTGTACGTCGCCCAGCAGCGCGTCGCGACGGGGAGCGTGTCGCTCGGCGTGGCCGCCGCGCGCGCGCTGCTGTCCGCGCACTGCATCGGCTTGGACTGGCGCAGCGACGCCGTGAACTGCTCGAGCGGCTGCACGGGCACCAGCTGGCACACCTTGCCGAACGAAAACGTGCAGATCGCGTCGTTGAGGCCGCCGAGGAACGCGGCGATGGCCGTCATCCACGGCACGACAAGCGACTGGATGATCGGCTGGATCACGTACTGCGTCAGGTAGCACAGCCAGAGCACGACGGTCCGCAGGAACTTGAGCGGGCCGAAGTCGGTAAGCGTCCACGCGATCTGCCAGATCTGCTCCAGCGCCTGCGCGCCGACGGTCAGCACGAGGTGCACGTACTTCTCGAGGTTGTCCGCGAAGAAGGCGGCGGTCGCGCCCGGGACGGCGGAGAGCTGGCTGACGACGACGCCGCAGACGGCGAAGAGCGCCTCGACGACGTAGTAGGCGAGCATGGCGAGCTTGCGCAGGACCGAGCGCACGAGCTTGACGACGAGGACGAGGGGCTCGAGGTACGTGCTCGCGCAGAGCTTGACCTTCTGCGCGTTGCTCTCGCTCTGGAGCTGCGCCTCGCGCGGGCACGCGCTGCTGTTGAGCTTCGTGTACAGGCTCGCGACCGTGTTGTACACAAAGTCCTTGTTGGACGCCGCGTACTGCGAGGGGTTGTAGTAGAACGCGCGCGCCGTGCACTTGGCGTGGTTGCCCGCCGTGCACAGGATGCGCGTGATCTCGGCGTTCCAGTCGACGACCTTGGCGCAGAGCGCGGCCGTTTCGTCGCTGAGCTGGCAAAAGTCGAGGCTCGACGGGGCGGGCGAGGCGGCGCCGCGCATCTCGCGCAGGCACGCGCCGACGCGCGTGGCCGGGTCCGTCCACTCGGCCTTTGAGACGCGCCCGCTGCACGTCGTCACGTTGTGCACGCGGTCGCAGCGGACCCACGGCGCGTCCCACAGCGCGGCGTCGCTGGGCGGCGGCGGGTCCGTCTGCTGGTGCGCGCGCGCGAGCGCAAGCATGGCCTCGAGGAGCCGGCCGCGCCGCCACGTGCTTTCGTTGAAGACAGCGTACTGGTCCGGACACGGCGCGGACGGCCCGTTGGGGCACGCGTGCCGGCGCAGCGCCGCGGCGAGCAGGCGCTCGGTAGACACCGTCGTTGGCTGGCCGACGCTGAGCTGCGGGACTGCGTTCGAGAGCGGCGTCTCGCGCGTGCGGCGGTCGACAAACGACGCGGTGTCGTGCCGGTCGCACGCCGCGCACCGGCGCTCGCGCCTCGCCGGCCGGCGCGTTGCTGCGAAAGGGGCGTCGAACGCGACGTCGTGCTCGTACCAGCTGTATTTCTCGGCGCCGGCCGTGTCGTTGCGCCGCAGCATGCGGCAGCGCGAGCGCGCGTCGTCGCGGGTGCAGAATTGCGTCGCGTCCGTGGGCGCGAGCGCGGTGCGCTTGAGGCGGCCCATGTGGCACGCGCTCCCCGGCGCGCGAGCCGCGGCGGGCTTGTCGGGCGGCGGCGCTGCTGTCGCGACGTACCGCAGCGCAAACGACGGCAGCCGCCAGAAGACGTTGCAGTACGACGACGCCTGCGGCTCGGCGCGCGTGTCGCCGTCGACCGTCCGGGAGTACACGTGCGGCCAGTCGAGGATGCTCTGGCAGTTCGCGGTGCCGCCGGCGACGAAGCGCGTCGTCGCCCAGCGCCCGCGGTGCGTGTCGAGCGCGTCGAGCAGCAGGGTCCTCCCGCGGCAGCGGAAGCGCACGACGCCGTCGGCGAGCTCGGCGTCGACGCACGCGCTGCGGTCCGCGAGGAAGCGCGCCGGGTGCTGCGCGACGCGCGTGGTCTCGACGACGGTCGCGTGCGCGTACGAGCTGTCGCCGGTGATGTGGTGGAAGCGGACGCGGTTGCGGTCCGCGGACGGCGAGCGCGCCGCGTACGCGACCGTGCGGTCGGCGAGCGCGCCGACCCACTGCAGCGGGCAGCGCCAGTGCGCGCGCCCGCCTTGCGCGTCCGGCGCGTACCGCTCGAGGTTGTGCCGCGCAGTGTGTGCGTCGTGCTGCACGGCCCACGCGGCCGCCACCGTCGAGAGCCACGTGCTGAACGGCACCTCCGCGCAACTCCTGCCGGCGGAGACGCACGCGACGTCGAGCACGGCCGAGCGCGAGGCCGCGCTGCCGACGGCCCGTGCGAGCAGCCGCACCGAGTGTCCGCCGATGTCGGTCGCGAGCAGGCGCAGCGCGGTCACGCGCGTCGCGTCGTCGGCGCGCTCGCCGCGGAAGAGCGTGCTGTTGGGCGCAAACAGGCCAAGCTGCTCGCTGCCGACGGGGGTGCGCCGGTGCAGGTCGGCCTGCGCGAGTCCGCGCACGCCGCCCTGCGCGCCAAACGGCGCGCGGCACTGCTCGGCGGCCGCGGGCTGGCGGCTGCAGAGGCTCCCGCCTTGCATCTGCTCGTACGACCCGACGCTGACGACGTCGCCCTGCGTCTGCCAGCAGCGGTCGTACATCGCCCGCTGCACGTTTTCGACGAACGCCGGGAACTCGCGCTCGCAGCTGCGGATGTCCGTCGACTGGTCGCACGTGAGGTCGACAAAGGTGCTGGCCTCCGCCGACGCGAGCTGGCAGCCGCACGACCTGCCCTGCGGACACGACTGCAGGTCGAGCGTGCCCGACCACAGGGGGCCGAGCGGCGCGGCTCCGCCCGGGGTGCTGAAGCAGAGGCCGGTGGCGGGCGACGCCGCGCGCAGGTGCCAGTCGGTGTTGACGAGCTCGTCGAGGAACGCCTCGCCCGGCCGCGCCGCGAAGCTCACGTAGAACCCCGAGAGCAGCACGTCCGCGTCCGCCCGCGCCACGAGCGTCTGGCCGGGCGCGACGGTCCAGCCGACGTCGACCTTGAGGTCCCGGAGACAGGCGCGGAGCTGCCGCTGCAGGTCGCTCTCCTGCGCGGCCGCGATCTGCTTGCCCTCCGGACAGAGGAAGTTCTGCTTGTTGACGACGCTGTCGTACAGCCGGGCGTCGGCGACGCGCCGCGCGAGGCCCCGCGCGGCCACGCGCTCCGTCTGCATTAGCACGCGCACGTCCGCGACGAAGCGCATCGTGCCAAACGTGTGTGCGAGGCCGTCGTACATCGTCTGGCGCAGGTAGTACAGCGCGAGAAGGAGCATCTGCTTCTGCGAGATCGCGACGAAGCGTGCGCTCGCGCCGCTCGGCTCTGCGATGTCGTAGTACTCGTAGACCTCGCGGTTCGCCTTGGCCCTCGCGAGCGCCATTTCCTCGAACCCGAAGATGCGTCTGTAGATGCGGAACTCGCCCTCCCCGGAGCCGACGAGCGCGTCGATGATGCGCCGCGTGATCTGGTACTCGGCGTGCGGGAGCGGCTCGTCGCCCTGCCCGCCGCACGCCGCCCGTCCGGGGTAGTCGACCTCGTAGTCCTGCGGGCGCGTGCTGTGGATCAGCGACGCGTTGAGGTCGTACAGGCGCGCCAGCACGATTTCGGGAATCAGGTTGGCGTAGCTGAAACTCGGCGAGATCGGCGTGTCGAGGTCCATCTTCAGCGCGACCTTCTGCTCGAGCATCCAGTCGACGGTGAGCACCGTGTTCTCGCGCAGCTTTGCGCCGCTGCGCCCGAATATGAACTGGAACATCACGTCGTAGAGAGTGCAGCGCTTGTCGCTGCCCGAGCAGCCGGTGAGGGTGTCCTGGTGGTACGAGAGCGCGTCGCCGTCGACGCTCGGCAGCCGCAGCCAGCACGCCTTGTCGCGCGCGTCGTACTGCTTGCCGTCGGCGCAGGCCGCCGCGAGCTCGTTGACGTTCTTGGCGCGGCACACGAGCGTCGGGATCGACGTGACGTCCCACTTGTCCACGGCGTCACGCATGACGGCCAGCAGCGCGTCGTACACGTCCGCGCCGACGGCGCTCCCGCCGTCGCTGCTGTACACGTCCGGCTGCCGCTGCAGGTGCTCGCGAAGCGTGTCGGCGGCCGGCGTGTCCCGATCGAGGTTGGGGCACACCAGGCTGTCTTCGGCGGCCGGGTCCGTGAGGACCGTGTACCAGTCGGCCTGCGCGCCGCCGTCGGCTGGCGTCGCAATGAGCACGCACTGCCAGAGCCACGACAGAGGCACCTCGACCGGGAAGTGTCCGGTGAACATGAACAGCGCGGCGCCCGGCGCCTCCTCGGGCGGCACGCCGAAAGGGGCCATCGCGATCGCGTTGGCGAGCTGTGCCGCCTGCAGCTGCCGGAAGACGTGCGTGACGCAGCGCGCGCGGCGCATGTACTGCGCGATGTCCGTGATGCCGCGGTCGCTTGGGCGCGTCGCGTCGAAGATGCGCAGCGCGAGCGTGTTGATCGTGTCCGCGACACACGAAACGGATCGGTCGGCCATGCGCTCGCACGCGGCGGGGTCGTACGCCACGAGCGCGTTTGCCGGCGAGTACGGCTGCGACAGCAGGACGAATGTGCTCTGGAAGCGCTGAAGGGCGTCCTCGCGAGCCGCGCCGAACGCGTCGGGACACTCGGCGCGCAGCCGCGCGAAGGGCGCGTCGAGCGCGGGCACGGTCGTGGCGCCCTCGAAGAGGACGCTCACGAGCGGCACGACGAGCGGGTCGACGCGGCAGCGGGCGCCGTCGATCACGCCAAACGCCATGCACTGCCCCGCGTACCTGAGCGGGTACTTGGCGAGCACGCCCGCCTCCCAGACGAGGCGGGCGACGAGCTTGCCCGCGACGGTGTCGATGGGCGCGGGGCAGAATGTGAACTCGTTGCAGCGCTTGATCGTTGTCGCTGCGTGTCTCAGCGAGTCCGTCGCCTCGCCCAGCTCGTCAAAGTCAGCGTACGGACTGGTGAGGGCCCCGAAGGCGCCGCTGCCGACACGCAGGTTGCAGAAGTCGACGCGGAGCTGCGCGTCCGTGTCGCGCCACGTGCGCGTGCTCGCGAAGAACGGGACGTCGTCGCTGAGAAGCGGGTCGAGCGGCATCGCCGCCGGCAGACAAACACCAAAGTCAGTGTGCTCGTAGTCGCGGTCACACGCGTGCGCCTGCATCTTCAGGGCGTTGCGCGCGTTGCTAGAGTCCGGGTCCGCGAGCGCGAGCAGCGACGCGGCGTCTGGGATGAAGCGCGCGTTGCGGCCCGCGACGGCCTTGATGTGCTCGCGGCCGGGCTCGGCCGGCGCGTCGTGCGTGAGGTTCCGGTAGTTGAAGAGGTTGCTCACGCTGCAGAGGCCGTTGTCGCGCGCGAACGTCGGGACGTGCTGGAAGACGCTCGCCCCGTACGCGCTGCCCGTGCACTGCCGGCTCTTGCGCGCGGAGATGCGCACGTCGATCGGGGTCGCGAGCGTGTTGTGCACGACGACCTGCGGCTGCTCGCAGAAGCCCGTGCCGGAGCACAGCAGGCCGCCGGCGCAGTGCGCGTGCTGGAAGCACGTGTCGAGGCGCACGCACAGGCCGTACGCGTCGCCGAGGTTGAAGCGGCAGCGCAGCGCCGCGGAGCTCGAGCTGCAGTCGCTGTCCTCGTAGCAGCGCAGCAGCGGCGGCAAGCTGCACGACGCGTGCAGGGCGTCGGCCGACGGCGCCGAGAACGTCTCGGCGCGCGCGTCCGGCGTGTCGAGCCAGTGCGGCCACAGGCTGTCGAGCGCGGCCTGGTCCGCGTCGCTCTCGTAGTCGCGCAGCCAGTCGCGGACGAGCCCGACGCTGTGCGCGAAGGCCGCGCGCGAAGAGGCCGACGCCTGCAGCGGCGTGTCGTCTGCGGCGTCAGCGGCCGCGGCGTCGGCCATGGTGGCCTCGGCGGAGCGGTCCGCGAACACCGGCACCGCGGCGTCTGCGCGCGCGTTCGGGTTCCACTTGCTCTGCATGCGCAGGGTGTTGAGCTGCGCGCCGCCGGCACCGTACGCGGCGGCGTCGCAGGTGAGGTGGGCCGCGCCGAAGGTCGTCGAGTACTGCGACATGTTGCGCATGCGCACGGGGTCGTGGCTGTACGCGTGCGCGGCGCTGCCCGTGCTCATCCACGCGTCGAAGCCGCGCATATTCGTCTCGCGCCGGTCGCATGCGCACGTGGGGTGGTAGCCGACGGGGTGCTGCGCGTGCGGGTCCATGTAGTCGAGCAGGTCGTCGCAGAAAGCCGCTGGCGATTCGCCCTCGGGCCGCGCGGCGTGGTCGCGCAGGAACCCGAACAAGCCGTCGGCGAGCGTGACGCGGGGCGGGCGCGCGTCGGCCGCGAGCGCGTTGAGGGCGCTCTGCTGCGCCGCGTCGGGTGGCCACGCGTCCGTCGGCCAGTGCAGACTCGCGAGGGTCACGTCGCTGTTCAGCGGCATGTAGCGCACGCCCGTGGCGCACGTGCTCTTGTCGAAGACGACTGCGCACGCGACCGCGCCCGCGCACAGGCACGGGTCGTAGACCTGGCCGTCGCACATGAGCAGACACGCGTCCGTGACGTAGAATTTGGAGCACGCCCCCGGCGCGAGCGTGAACTTGCAGTGCGACGCGTTTTGAGTCCCAGGCGGAACGAGGCTGTATACGTTGCGCAGGCGGCAGATGCCGACGACCTCGAGCTGGTACAAGCAGCGCGAGCGCCAGCGCTCCTCGACGAGGCGCTGCTCGGCGGTCGCGAAGCTCGTCGCGCCCGTGATGTTGAGGACCGCGACGAAGAGCGCGTACTCGACGACCCAGCGCGCGCAGACGACCTGGCTCGGCGGCTCGTGCACGGCATGCGCCATCGGGAAGAGCACGTCGCGGAAGTACTCGCCGAGCTCCGCGGTGAAGAGCGCGTCCTGCGTGCTGCGGCAGAAAGGCTGCGCGACGGTGTGCTCGAGCTTCGCATTGTAAGCGTCTGCGAGGTCTGCGGCCGGGGCGCGCGGCAGGCGCCAGGCGGCGTCGGCGGCCTCGTGCTCGCCCAGCAGCATCGCGAGGCGCACTCCCGCCGGGCCGTGCGCGGCGACCTCGTGCAGGCTCACGTTCTGCGCGTCCTGCGAGCCGTCGTACCACTGCCGCTGCTGCGCGCTGTCGAGCAGGCCCCATGTCGTGCTCGGCGCCGCCTCGTCGCAGTCGCGCAGCAGGTCGTTGTTCTCGCTCAGCGCGAGCCGCACGAGCAGCCCGTCGCGCGCGGCCGCGTACGTGCCCGCGGCGCACAGCGCGCCCCAGCGCGCGTTCGCGGACGCGGAGCTGTTGCGCTCACACACTCCGGGCGGGACCGCGCACCGGCCGCCGGCGAGAGGGAGTCCGCACGCGCACGTCGCGCCGAGCCGGCCGACGTACAGCACCTCGTCCGCACGCGGCGCGGCGACTCCGTCGCCCGACACGGGCAGGTCGTTCCAGAGGGGCGGGAGCGTCGCGTTCCTGCGCGTCGGCGCGGCCCGCATGCGCGTCTCCTCGCACCACACGCTGTCCGAGGGCATGTAGCGGTGCCCGTGCGACCAGTACGTCGGCGCGTGCAGCCGCGCCTTGGCGAGGATCGTCTCGACTGCGCGCTCCATGCCGTGCATGTACTGGCCAGCCTCCGCGGCGGAGCTCGTTGCCGGGTCGAAGCCGGTGTCGGCGTCGACGGTCGCGCTGCCGTCTGACGCGACGCGCAGCGGCATCGTGAAGAAGACGCTGTCGAGCGATCGCACGCAGTGCGTCCACAGCGTCGAGTGCATGTACTGCGGGGCCTCGTTCGCCGAGTACTCGCGCACCGGCGCGTCGTACGCGAACGCGAAGTCGTTCGCCAGCACCTGCCGCTCGGCTGCGGAGAACCCCGCGTCGACCTCGAACGTCTCGGCGAACCACATCTCCTCGAGCACGCGCGCCTCGGAGGCCTCGTCGAGCATGCTCGCGGTGAACGCGCCGTGCAGGTCCTGCAGCGCCGGCAGCACGGACTGCGCGGAGAACGTCGCGCCGAAATGGGCAAGGTCCGTGTGCATCGCCGCGTTCGAGACGCAGCACGCGACGCTCGGCGGGGCGCTGCCGGGACACGTGCAGTACAGGTTCGCGGGCTGCGTGTACGCCTTCCGCAGGGCCTGCTCGACGCCGCGCACGAGCTCCCGCAGCTTCTCGTCCTTCGAGCGCTCGACGTGGGCGACGACTTCGCCCATGATCCGCTGGCGCGCCGGTGAGCCTTGCGTGCGCAGGCCGTACAGGATCTCGCGGCTTTGTGGACTGCCGCGGTGGTACTGCTGCGTCCGGAAGCTGTCGCGCAGCGTCTTGTGCGCCGGGAGCATGTCCGCGGCGGCGTACGGGCCGAGCACGACGCAGTCGACGCCCTGGTGCAGCGCGTCGCCCTCGAGCGCCCAGAACTCCGTGTCGACATCCGCGAGCGCGACCGCGAACGCCGGCGCGATTTTCGTGCGCACGAGCTCGAGCAGCTGCGCGTCTGCCAGCTGCACGCGCTCCGCGGCGCTGCCCTGCCGCTTGTTGTGCATCTCTGCGACGGCGACCGTGTTCTTGCTGTCGCCGTCCCAGGCCATGAGCGGGTACGCGACTCCCTTGCTGCTGCGCCCGGAGATGCTCCCGGAGAAGGACTCGCACGCGTCTGCGTTCTCAAAGAGCGCCGCGTCGGGGCGCAGCATGCCGTTGAGTTCGTGCGCGCCGTACACAAAGTACGACAGCAGCGAGTCTGCCTGCGGGAACAGTCCGCTCGCGAGCGCGAGCTCGGCGCAGTTGTGGTTCCAGTCGCTCGCGAGCAGCGCCGCGCGCAGGCACGCGTGCGTGTCGTCGGCGAGGTCGCGCATCCCGTCGACGGCGTGGCTGATCTGCGCGAGGCGCTTGCGCAGCGTCTGGAACGAGACGCCGGCCTGCGCGTACATCTGCGCGAGCGCCGCATCGCGCACGGCGCCCGGCTCCCAGTCCGACGCGCGCTCGAGCAGGCCGAGCGCCACGGCGCCCTCGTCCCAGCGCTTCTGCTGGTAGTTGCTGCGGCAGCGGATGATGACCTGCAGGACGTCGACGCCCTGCGCGTCGAAGAGCGCGTTCGCGGGCCGCTGGCGCGCGCAGAGGCCCTGGTCGCCACGCGCCGTCGCGAGGCAGTCGAAGTACGCCTGCACCTGGTTCTGCGCGAGCAGCTCCGCGAGCGAGTACGGGTTCCAGACGAGCAGGTCGTTTGCGAGCACGCCGCGCATCAGCAGCGGCCCGCGGCACCACAGCGCGTCCGTGTGCGTCGACGAGCGCTGCGCGTCGGGGACGCGCGCGGGCACGTCGCCGCAGACGCACGAGCCAACGCCGAGCGCGTCCAGGGCGGGCGGGCGGCAGTGCGCCGAGTCGACGACCTGCATCAGGTTCATCGTGCCCGCGAGCATGCCGAGCACCCAAGCGCACAGCGCGTCGAGGGCCATCGCGAGCCAGCCGATTTTTTCCGTCGTCGCGAGGCCGGTGATGCCGTCGATGACGTCCTGGAGGCCGGCGAGCATGCTCTGCTCGCGCGCGGGGTCCGCGATGTCGCGCATGTCCTGCTTGAACCTGTCGGTGAGACACATGCCGACGGCGAAGTCGTCGACGGTGTCGAACTTCGCGCTGCCCATGCGGAAGCGCACGACGTCCGTCGGCGCGCCCTCGAGCACGAGGGCGCCCTGCCTCACGACGCCCTCGATCACGAGGAACGCGTCGTTGAGCTGGCACTGCATGACCTTGGCCGACACGAGCGGCACGTAGACCACGAAGAGGCCGATCTGGCTGAGGAACTCGACGACGGCCGTTGCGACCATGACGCGCTCGGTGTTGTAGCGCAGCTCCTGCAGGCTGAGCGGCTCGCGCGACGCGTCGTCGAGCGCGAGCGCGGGCACCTGCGCGTACAGCGAGCCAAAGATCGCAAACGTCTGCACGATCCCGTCCTTGGCGCTGCACACCGTCGCCATCGTCGTCTCCTGTGCCGTCGAGACCTCGTACAACTGCCGCCGGCTCTGCGTGAGCTCGACGACCGTGATGATCGAGCGGCTGAAGAAGTCCCAGAAGCTCTGCATGTTCACGCGCACAAACGCGATCTGCTGCCCGAGCAGCGCCGAGACCTGGCACAGGGGGCGCTTCATGTTGACTGGCGTGCCGACGCACTGCGCGATCCCGCACGACGCGGCCGCGAAGCACTTGTTCTGCAGGTCGACCTGCAGCGGGTGCGCGCCGTGGCACCCGGCGCAGCTCGTCACGCTGCAGTTGACGACGGTCTGCGCCTTCTGCGCAGTCGTGAAGGACGCGGACACGCGCAGGTTCGCGGCGCCCGCGCCGAGCCGCAGGCGCACGTTCTGCAGCCACGCGTCGCCGACCTCGCCGCGGCCGGTGAGCGGCACGTCGATGGTGAGCGCGACCGCGCCGACATCCGCGCCGAACTGCGCGTCGAACGCGCCGCGCGAGACCGCGCCGAACTGCGAGAGCGTGCGGCGCGTGACCAGCAGCGAGCCGTCCTGCGCCGCCGAGAGCAGCGCCGCGCTGTCGATGTCGAGCAGCTTGCGCTCCTCCTGCGGCACGTGCACGGTGCGCGAGGCGTTCACGCTCCAGTCGAAGGAGCCGTCGACGTCGAACGCCGCAAGCGTCTCCAGGCGCACCTCCGTGCCGCCGTCGACCGGGACGCGCACGACCCGCCCGCAGTCGTAGTCGAGACACACCGTGCGGTGCGTTTCGCTGTGCACGGCCGCCGGCGGGCTGCGGCACGCGCGCCGCGTCAGGTCGACGGCGGCGCCGTCGGCGCCGGTGTCGACGCGGACGTACACGCAGAACGAGACGTCCGCCTGGCCGTCGTCGGCGCGCGTGGTGCCGAGCACAAACACCGACGCCGTCGCGCGCGCCGCGTGCGCCGGGAGCACGTGCACGGCGCGGATGGTCTCGGCCGGCCACGCGGGGTCGTTCGGATCGGCGGAGCTCGTCGCGGTGAGCGGGTCGTACGTCCGAGTCTCGAGGACGCGCCACGCGGCTGCGGGCACGCCGCCCGGGACGACCCAAACGCTCGTCTCGCGCGTTTTCGAGTCGCGCGCGAGCACGACGAGCCACTCTGCGCTGCCGCCCGCGCGCTTGTGCACCGACGCAAACTGCATGTCCAGCACCGCGCGCGCCCGCAGCGGCTCCGCACTGTACGCCGCGGCCGACGCAGGCAGCGGCACGCCCTCGTACACGGACATGACGAGGCTCGCCGGCACGCAGTAGTACGCGGCCGCGATCGCGCCGAGGCGCATCCCTGCGACGGCGACGCAGCGCGCCTGCTGCGTCGGACAGACGCTCAAGCAGACGCTCGGCGGCAGTTGCACGACGACGAAGACGGCGAAAGGCGCAAGGTGCCGGCCGGCCTCCATGTCCGCGTAGCTGAAGAAGCGGCTCTCGGTCTCGACGTCCGCGGTGCTCACGTACGCGAGCGGCGCGGGGCTGTATGCGGTGTACGCGCGCAGCGAGTCGTCGAACGCCTGCATGCTGTCGAGGCAGCGCGCGCGGCACTCGAACGTCTGCATGCAGCCCATGAAGTAGTCGACGGGCTCGGGCATGATGCTCACGACGAACGGCGAGTCCAGCTCGGTGCACTTCATGGCGAGCGCGTCGACGCCGAGCGCCTGCGTGATGAGGAGACCGAACGCGGACTCGATCGCGCGCTGCGCCTTGACCATGCGCGCGAAGAGGGGCTCGAACGCGCGCAGGAGCTGGTCGTTGACCGCGTCCATGACGGCGAAGCACGGCGACGTGCTCTTCGCGGCGGCCGCCTGCATCACAAACGCCTTGCGCGCCATCGGCAGGATGCGCGGGAGGCACACGTTCTGCAGCACGTCCTCGACGACGAAGCCGTCGGTCTGCCTGCACACGCAGTCCATGACCTGGTAGTCGACGGCGAGCACGAGGATGACCTTGACGACGGCCTGCATCGACTCGGGCACGGTCATGCACGCGTGGCGCACGGCCTGCCCCCACGCGTTGGTGCGCCCGACGACCTGCCCGCTCGCGTCGCAGATGACTTTCATGTTGTCGAAGAGGCCGTGCGAGATCTCGCTGTCGGACTCGTACACGGAAGTGAGCAGCGTCGACGCCATGTCGCGCGCGACGAGCCGCACGAGCTGGCCGTTGCGCAGGGCCTTGATGAGCACGCGCCGCATGACCTTGACCGTGATGCGCACGTACGACATCGACGGCCCGGCGATCGCGGCGAAGACCTTGACGAAGCGGCTCGAGCCCTGCCCCGAGAGCGAGACGGGTGCGCCCGGCGTCGCCAGCGGCGCGGCCTCGCTCGTGCTCGCGCCGAAGCCCGACACAAGTCGGCTGTAGGGCCCGGACACGGCCGCAGCCGCGGGCCCGAAGACGGCGTCCTCGACGGACGACGCGGCCTGCGTGTGCTCGAAGATGCGCGCGGTGCCGACGAGCACCGTCTCCAGCTCCTGCACGCCGAGGCTCTGCATGAGCGCGCCCGTGCGCGCGACCGTGCCCGCCGCGTAGAACGCCGCGAGCTGCATCGCCTGCAGCGCGTCCTCGAGCTCGAAGAGGGTCGCGCCGCTCGCGTCGAGCACCGAGTGGAACGTCGGCGCGGCGCGCCGCTCGAAGAGGTCGCCGATGCTGCCGCGCACGACGAGCGGCAGCACGAAGACGGCCTCGAGCACGACCTTGGCGAGCAGGACCTGCGCGACGAGGACCTCCGTGCCCATCGAGCCCCACTTGGGCATGCGCTGCAGCATCGGACACAGCGCGCCGGTCTCCGCGACGGTCGACGCCGCCACGAACATGCCGTCGTCCGCGCTGCGCCAGCACGTGTACAGCGTCTCCGGCGCCTCCGCGCTCGTGCAGTCGTGTCGGTTCGGGTGCACAAAGTAGAAGCGGTACTCGAAAGGGCGTCCGGGAAACACGCGCTCCGTCTGCCAGTCCCAGTCCCCCGGCCTGGCCGCCAGCACCGTGAGCAGCAGGTTGTCGGCGTTGATGTACTCGAGGCCCGCGACCTGCAGGTTCGCCGCGACCCCGCACTGCGCCTCCTCGCGGAAGTCCGCGTGGCTGCACGAGAACCACTCGGGGATGAGCATGTAGCTCGCGAGCGCCTCCTCGCTGACGGCCGCGCCGAGGCTCTCGGCGTGCCGCACCGTGCGCACGGTCCACAGGCGCGGGCGGTGCGCCTCGGTCGTGACGAGCGCGCGCCCGGACGTCTGCGCGCAGAAGTCGTGGATGAGCGCGCAGTGCGCGCTGCCGGGCGCGGCCGTCCAGTGCACGCCCCACTCGGACGCGGCCGCGTGCGTCGGGTCCTCGCGCACGAAGTAGCCGGCCGGGAGCACGACGCGGTTCGCGCTGAGCTGCGCGGCGTAGCACGCCTCGTCCGCGCACTGGTGGTACTGCATCGGGACGCTGTTCGTGACGAGCGAGAGCTGCTCCTGCTGCAGGCTGAAGTCGCCGCGCTTGTTGTCGTACAGGCGCGTCACGAGGACCTGCCCGGAGACAGCGTCGATTTCCCGCTGGTACAGGAAGACGTCGCCGGCGACGACGAAGGGCTGAAGCGCGCTGCGCACGAAGCCCCACGGCTGCTGCGCCTGCCACGCCTGCAGCGAGCGGTTTGCCGCGGCCTGCTCGGAGTTCTTGACGAACGTGACGCTCGCGGCGTCGGGCGCGCACGCGGTGCTGGCGCAGCCGGAGACCTCGACGCCCGCGTCCGCGTTCTGCACGAGGCGCGTGCTGTCTGCGGTGCACGAGCCGCCCGCCGCGTTCGCGACGACGCAGTCCGTCTGCCCGAGGCTCGTCCACTCGTCCCAGCGCTGCGCGTTCATGAGCGAGATGTTCTGCGAGCGCTGCCCCGCCGCGTGCAGACCGAGGCAGAACGGGAAGCAGTTCTCGATCGACGGCACGCACAGCACCGACGCGCGCACGGCGCACAGCGGCGTGACGACGACCGCGGCGTCCGCCGAGTGGTCCGCCGCCGCGCGCGCGCCGTACTGCAGGCGCGTGTTGAACGCGTCGCCGAGGCCGAGCTCGACGCGCCCGGCGCCGGGCGCGGAGAAGCGCCGGCGCGAGAAGCGCAGCGGCTGGACGCGCACCGAGACCTGCGCGCACGTGAGCCCCGCCCGCGCGGACTCGGGCACGAAGCGCATCTGGTGCACCGTGTAGTCGAGGTGCTGGTCCTCGTCGTCCGCGAGGTGGTGCTGGAAGGGGATGCTCGCGCACGTGATCTGCAGGCCGGCGGCGGTGTCGAGGCAGCGGCAGCCGAGCATGCCCGTGCGCGCGTCGCCCTCGTCGTCGACGTCGTTGACCGCGCCGTAGCGCACCGCGGCGACGCCGAAGCGCAGATCGACGCGGAACGGCCACGCGTGCAGCGCATACGCGACGCGCAGGCTCGCGCCGACCATCGAGTGGTACACGACCGAGTCCGCGTCCGTGATGGCGTAGACGCTCGGCGTGAGGCCGACGACGTGCAGCGCGTCGGCGCCAAACACGCCGCTCGCGTTGGCCCAGACGAGGGGCAGCGGCGTCGCCGCGCACGAGCGCACGACGCCCGTGACCGAGTTCTCGGCGAGGACGAGCGCCGTGTCGAGCCAGTTGTCCGCGAGCGTCCCGGTCGAGCGCAGCGCGGACACGAGCACCGCCGCGAGCGGCGCGACGTCCGGCGTGCACATGACGAGCTTCTCCGACGCCGAGTACGCGTAGTCCGTCGTCGCGAGCGCGTACGTGCAGCGGTTGCGCGTGAGCAGCGGCAGCGCGACGAGCGTGTGCAACACTGCGTTCACGAGGCCGTGCAGCGCCTTGTACAGGTTGACGTCGAGGAGGGGGTACATCGCGAGCGCGAGCGCGTTCGAGACGGGCACGCACGTCGTCGTGAGCATCTGCTGCAGCGTCGTCGCGCTGCGCTGCGCGTACAGGGCGGGCGTCATCATGTCGAGCGTCATGTAGTGCGGGCTGCCGACGCACGAGAGGTCGCTGACCCAGAACGGGCTCGTCGCGTTGTCGCGAAGCAAGTCGCCAAGCGCGCCGGTCTGCGCGCACAGCCCGACGCGCGCGAGCCAGTCGCGCGTGCCGAGCGCGACGCCGCCGACGAGCACCGTGAAGTCGAGCACGAGCGCCGGCAGCAGCCTCGCGTTCACGAAGACGACCGGCAGCACGACGTCGACCCAGAAGCCGACGACCACGTACACGGCCGCGTTGTACACCGGCACGACCGCGCGCCAGAACGGCGCGACGAGCTCGAACAAGAGCACGAGGAGCTCGTTGAGCGTCTGGCCGACGCCCGCGTTGTACGCGTTGACGTAGAGCTGGAGCAGCGGGCTGCTCGTCTCGGAGAGCGCCGCGAGGATCGCGATCGCGAGCAGCAGCCCGACCCAGAACATAAAGTAGCTGAGGAAGAGCTGCGCCGCGGCCGCCGCGACGCTCACGGGGATCGTCAGCGCCGACACGACGAGCCCCAGCAGGCTGCCGCAGACCGAGCCGTCGGCGAACTTGCGCACGTCGCTGCGCCGCGAGTTGCAGAGGACCGCGATGACGCGGTTCAGGACGAGCTCGAAAAGCACCGCGCCCTGCAGCGCGGCCGCCAAGAGCAGCAGCCACATTTGCATCGCGGCGCCGCTCGTAAATACCGCAGCGCGACAACTTAGCGTATTGCGTGCCGCGCCAGGACTGAGATAACATAGTGTTTGATATTAAACACAAGGGTCTCAGTGGCATGTTCCACAACACGAGGTTATGGTTTCTTGTCACCACGTTTCTGTGTCTGGCTGGACAAATCGACGGCGGATGTCCTGATGGATATCACGCGACGGCGCCATGCCAGTCAGCAGCGCAAGAATATTACCCCGATGGAAACGGTGGTGCTCAATTTTGTTCCAGTGCTTACGATAACGATGGCAATCGGATAGATGGTACTGCGGGCACCGATTTCACGTGTGCACGCGCATGTGCGTACTCCAAATGTTGCACCGAATGTCAAAGTTGCTTTTCAATTTACGCTTTAGGTTGCGCGCAGAACCCGCCGGATTGTCCGGCGGGACAAAAGAGGTCGGGGGCAGAATGTCTAACCTGCCCAGCAAACACATACTCTAACGCAGGAACAGTGGATTGGTGCCCTGACTGTCCCGCCAATTCAAATTCGCCCGCCGGAAGCAGCATTTCAGGTTGTACTTGCAGTACCGGCTATGTCGGAAATCCTGGAGGCCCGTGTACACTCGCACCGGCAGTTTGCGGGGCAGGATCGTACTATACCGCACCCGTATGCGTGGACCAGTCACCAATGGAAGTTGTAGCAGGATACACAAACAGTGATAATGATTGGGTTCCCGGTTTCACTGCTTATTGTCCGACAAGTCTAAAACAATATATGTGTCCGGGTCATTGTAACGTGTGTTGTGCGAGTTGTTCCGCCTACTGTCCGGTCCAACCCGAAACATGTACCCAATGCGGGCCACGTAAGTGGAGTGATCAGAGAATGCCGTATTGCAGTGATTGTCCGTCCAACTCCGGCGCTGCATGTACAAGTTCGTGTATCAGTCGAGCAGCATGTCAGTGCGACGCCGGGTATTCCGGAAGCATCACAGCCAGCGCAGGATCATGTACACAATGTGTGCCCGGCAAATTCAAAATAAATCAAGGCAGCACGTGCACTGACTGTGGCACAGGCAAATATTCAACAAGAACAGGAGCAACATCTGCAGATGTATGCACAAATTGCGCGGCTGGACAAATTCCGAGCGCGGGCTCGTATTCGTGTCAGAATTGCGCTGCTGGCTCGTATTCTGCAGCTGGAAGTTCTGCCTGCGTCGAATGCGAGGTAGGAAAAATTTCACAAGGGGATGCGTCGTCTGTGTGCTTAAGTTGCCCCACCGGCGCTACTTCGAGTCCCGTGCCGCGCACGGCATGTATATGCTTGCCCGGGTATGACGGGGCGTTGTGCAGCGCATGTGCCGCAGGAAAATTCAAGACCAATACTTCGAACACAGATGTATGCATCTCGTGCGCGGCCGGCACATATGGTGGCGGCGCGACATGCACGAATTGTCCGGCCGGATCGTCGTCGCCTGCAGGCAGCACGGTCTTGACTGCGTGCACTCCTTGTGCCGCTGGAGGATATTCGATCGCCGGCTCGACGTGCACGGCTTGCGCGGCTGGAACGTCCTCGGCTAATGCCGGCGCAAGCGCATCGGTTGCGTGCGGGAACTGTGTCGCTGGTAAATACGCAAGTGCACCGGGAATGTCGGCGTGTACGTCTTGCGCGGCTGGAAAGTACTTGGCTAGTACCGGCGCAAGCGTCGCGGTTGCGTGCGTGGACTGTATCGCTGGTAAATACGCAATAGCAGGAAGCTCTGTGTGCACAGACTGCGTGGCTGGCACGTTCTCGGCTTCCAGTGCTGCCGCTAACTGCACGTCTTGTCTCGCCGGTAAATACGCAAGTGCACCGGGAACGTCGGCGTGTGCGTCTTGCGCGGCTGGAAAGTTCTTGGCTACTACCGGCGCAAGCGCATCTGTTGCGTGCGGGGACTGTGTCGCTGGTAAATACGCAATAGCAGGAAGCGCCAACTGCACAGACTGCGCGGCAAATACGTACGCGAGCGTCATTGGTGCATCCGCGTGCACGTCGTGCGGTACCACGGCCGTCACGACAGGTACAGGGAGCTCGTCGGCGGCGCAGTGTTTGTGCGGTGCCGGGAAAGAGTGCTCGAACAACGCCGGCTTCAGGAATCTCGGAGGGTTTAATTGCGATTACGTTGTGGCAAACTCGTGCGTACTGGACAATGCGTGCGGACAGTGCTGTGTGTGTCAGGCTGCTGCTGCTTGTGCCAATCAGGCAAGTGCCCCTCCTGTGGCGTGCGCCCAGTGCGCCCCCGGGACGTTCAAGAACAGCACAGGCGCGGCACAATGCTCGAAATGCGAGATTCACACGTATGCTAGCAGTACTGGTGCGATCGTGTGCACGTCGTGCGGCACGACGGCCGTCACGACAGGCACAGGGAGCTCGTCGGTGGCGCAGTGTCTGTGCAAGGCCGGGTACCGTAACGGGACAGTGTCGCGCCGGCGACTTCTTCGGTACGACGAGGACGTGCCGCCGCAGGGCCCGGCGACGCCGGCGCCAGTGCCTGTGCCACACGGCCTGCCCGCGCCGACGCCGGCGCCAGTCCCTGCGCCGCAGCCAGCTCGCCGGCTGATGCAGTACACCGCGCTCGTGCCAGCAACGTGTCAGCCGTGCGCGTCCTCGTACTACAAGAGTGCGGTCGGCAACAACTTTTGCTCGGCATGCCCGCCGGGCACGCGTGGCACCGACGGGCTGACGTGTGTTGCGGCCACGAACAGCACGCCCGCGCCTACGACGGCAACTACGGCGCGAACGACTGCAACATCGGCGCCAACGCTTGCAACAACGGCGCCAACGCTTGCAACAACGGCGCGAACGACTGCAACAACGGCGCCAACGCTTGCAACAACGGCGCCAACGCTTGCAACACCAGCGCCAACGACGGCAACAACAACGACGCCGGCGCCGACGGAGTCCTCGCGGCGCAACCTGACGAGCACCGTGCCGACGTCGAAAGACGACATACCGCTGATTATCGGCATCATCGCTGGGGTCTTGGCATTGTTTTGCGTCTTGTCGGTATGCGCAATTTGGCTGCGCACACGGTCGGCGCACACAGACCGCGAGCCTCGGTAAATACGCCAAGCTTCTCCTGCTTGGATAGTGTATTCAACTGCGTCTCCACCCAGTATAAATGAGCTGCGACGACGGCACATGCAACACGGTGCGACGCTCCTTGTATTTCTGCTCACGCGTGCGGCCGCGCAGACATGCACCAACACGCAGTACGAAACGACGAAGCCACAATGTGTCGGTTCAGACCGCTGCTGTGTTAATGGCAATGTCATCAACAGTGGAGATGCGTCCGGGACGATCTCAGACGCTCGAATTGCAGGCACTCTTCCAGACCAGTGTTCGTGGATCATCGGGCCGTTTCCGGTAATCAACCTGCGGTTCACTTCCTTCGACACGGAAATAGAGCGCGATAATGTTGTTGTTTACTCGGCCACAGACCGGGCGGGGTTCGCTGTGACAGAACAATCTCTTTTGTACGGGAAAGGAGATCGACAATTTTCATCGGCGCCCGGTTCCACCACATACACCTCGTATTCAGGATATATGAAGATCTCATGGATAATGACAGTGACGAACAGCAGAGCAGGCTTCGTCGCGACGTGGAACTTGTTGCGGAGTGGGTTGGTGGCGGTGGGATCTACTAGCATTAATAGCAAGTACCCCTTGTGCAACTTTTGTCCGGTGAATATGCAAAACACCAACAAAGCCGTCCCTAGCATATTGGCCTGCACGTGCAACCAGGGATGGATTGGACAGGCCTGGACGAGTGGCTCAGATTGGTGGCAAGTACATTCGGAATATTGGTGTGAAGCCTGCACGGCCGGGACCTACAAGTCGTCGGCACTCGTGTGCAGTGGCTGTCCGAGCGGCTCCACCTCGCCGGCCATGTCTGGCGCGTGCGCATGCAACGGCGGGTACGGAGGAGACGCGCTCACTCCGTGCGTCGCGTGCGTGCCTGGAAAATACTCTGTGCCGGGAGCAGGCAACTGCGCCGCTTGCGCCACAGGCACGTTCTCTGCCACGCCCGCGGCGTCGGGGTGCCGAGCGTGCGAGGTCGGCATGACATCGACCGCCGACAGGACGTCGTGCGCGGCGTGCGCGGACGGGCAGGAGGCCGCCGCAAACGGCACGTGCGCCGTGTGCAAGCCGGGGTACTACGCCAACGCGGACACGGGCCGGAAGTGTACGCTTTGTCCGTCCGGCTTTTTCAGCACCGCGCCCGGCGCGAAGGCGTGCGACCCGTGTCGCGCGTGCCCTGACGGCTTTTACCGCGCCGGCTGCTCGTCCGCCGGAGGCGGCGGGACTTGTCGCGCGTGCACAGCCTGCGGCGCCGGCAAAGTCAGCGTCGGCTGCATGAACCGCGCGGGACACTCCGACATGCCCGGCACCTGCCGCAACCGCACGTACGTTGTGCGCAACCCGCTGTGCGACGAGAAGGCGTCAGGCCTCGGCCTCGGCGGGTACACGTTCCTTGCGCTCTTCGGCGTGCCGCAGGACGACGCGAGCTTCCAGTGCCGGCGGCGCTGCGACAACCAGCAGAACAAGCTGTCGGCCGACGTGTACACGGACAACGCCACGTACTACGACCTGCTCGCGCAGTTCCAGCAAAACAGGACGCTCCCGCGCGTCTTCGACGGCGGGCACTGCGGCGGGCCGTACGCGTGCGACGTGGCGAACTGCAACATCCCCGGGAGCTCCGACGACTCGCAGACCGACTACCAGACACGGCTTGCGTGCCCGGTGTATGTCGAGCCGGCCGCGGCGCAGCAGTTCTGGACGGCCGTTGACAGCGGCGGCAGTGTCGATGCCGTCGACGCGAAGCGCGCGGCCAAGTGCCAGCCGTGCGCGTCGTGCGGCGAGGGCAACCTCCGCGGCGTCGAGGACTGGGGCCGCGGCTGTGCGCGCGACTGCACGACGCTCACGTGCGCGGCGGGCCTCATTTACGACTGGACCGAGCCGGACGCGACGGCCAAGTGCAAGCCGTGCGCGGACCTCGACGACGTGCGCCTGTGCCTTTCGAGCGACCAGCGCGTGTTCGACGGGTACGACGTGTCCGGCCGGCTGCCAAAGGTCTTCATGAAGAACTGCAATGCGAAACTGCCGCTGCCGCGGCGCGCGTACGAGCACAGCTACGGGGACTGTGTCAAGTGCGCCGACTTTGCGGACGCGTGCGCGACGGGCGATGCCTACTACCACTCGTGCGCCGACGGCAGCGCCGGCCAGGAACCGACCTGCAAGCCGTGTTCGCGCGCATACGGGCGCGCGCCGGGCCTGGGCCGCTTCTGGGACGGGAGCGCATTCAGGCACCTCTACTGCCAGCAGCAGCCGTGCGCCGCGAGTGCCGGCGTCGCGTACACCGGCATCAACACCGCAGCGACGCCGCACCGCCTCTGCAGCGCTGCTTGCGCGCCGCTCGCATGCGACGGCGGCGCCGCGCAGGTCGCGCTGCCGTGCGTGCTGCCCCACCAACGCCGTTGCCGCGACTCGGTCAACATGGACGCGGCGGTCGCCGACGCGCGCTTCGCGCCGCGCGCCTACACGCCCGCGCACAGCAACGTCCTCGAGCCGATCTCCGAGGCGACGCACCTCTTCGCGAGCTTCGAGAACGCGCTCGTCGACGCCGCCGCGCCGCAGCTCTCGCGGCGCGCACAGTGCGTGTGGAACGCCGACTTCATTCCGGACAACGCCGTGAACCCGGGCGGCGTCTCGAGCCGCTTCGCGAGGGAGTGCCGCGCGTCGGCGCGCGACGCGCGCACGCGCTACCCGCTTGCGCCGCTGCAGAACACTGTCGCGGGCGACGAGTCGTTTTCGCGCCGCGTGCTGCTGAACACGAGCGCGCAGGCCGTCGCGTACTCGGCCGGCGAGGTCGAGCGCCCGGGCGCCGTGTTCGCCGGCGACGTGTATCTGCAGCTGGACATGACCAACGCGCACAACGCGACGCTCGCTGTCTTTGTGCCCCCCGACCGCGGCCTCTCCAGCGCGACGTGGGTGCCGCGCTGGCGCGCTTCGGTGGTCGCGCGGCAGGTCGCGGGCGGACCGACGCGCCTGCTGCTCGACGCCGGCCAGGAGCAGACGTGCTTCGAGTGCTTCTCGTTGCTCATTTTATCCGGAACGAGCCCACCGCTCGCCACGACAAGCCTGCAGGTCGCGACGGCGGCCTTCGCCGGCGACAAGTACGCGTTTCAGCACGCGCCCGGCCTGCGCGTGTGCGAGCGGGCGACGCAGGCGCGCGCGTACGCGCCGCTGCTTGCCGCGGCCTGCGACGCGAGCCTTGCGCCGCTCTTCGCGAGCTCGCTCACCGACGCGTGCGTCGGGTCTTTCGGGGTGCAGGCGCACGCGTCGCAAGTGTTTCCACAGGAGGTGCGGCGCGCGAGCGGAATCGTGCTTACTGGCGACTGTCTGCTGTACCTGTTCTCGGCGTCGGGCGCGCACTGCCTGTGGCGCGGGAACGGAACCGTGCTTGCGCTCGCGTGGTCGACGCCGCCCGCAGTCGCACAGGGGACGCTGCTCGACTTCGCGGTGCACGACCGCGTCGTCGTGCGCACGCTCAACAGCGGGATGTTCGCGCCCGGCGACCCCACCAACTACGTGTCGCTCCTGTCGAGCGCAGGCAGCGCCTCGGAGAGCGTCCTCGCGGTGCCCGGGCTGCTCATGTTTGCGCGCGGCGAGCCGCGCTACTTCCTGCGCCGCGCGAGCGCCGCGACGCTGCTCATCGCCAAGTTCGAGACGCGCAACGCAACGTTCCGGCTCAACGAGAGCGCCAACTACTCGACAAACGTCGTCGGCGTCTTGTTTTCGAGCTTCGTGCCGGTGAGCGCCGCAAACACGGTTCTCGAGCACAACGAGGACGTTCTCGTGTTCGCGACGGCCAGGTACAGCGGCGAGCAGGTCTTTGTGCACGTCGCGGCGCTCGACCGGCGGCTCGCGCCGCTGGCGACTTACAGCATGCCCGTGGCCGTGTTTGCCGTGGCTCGTGACGCCGCCCCCGCTCGCGTCGACGCCCGCTTCGAGGCGATCTCGTCGGCCGGCGAAGCCGTGCTATCCGTGGCATGGCCCGCGCCCGGCGTGCTGCTGCTCAGCGTCGCAGTCGAGGGCGCGGCCGACAGCCTGATCGCGCCGCTGCTGCTGAACGTCTCCGACCTCACAGTGCTCGCCGGCACGCAGCACCCCGACCTCGCCAGCGCGTTTGCCGCGCCGTTCGTGCGCGCCGGCGGCGCGGTCGTTTCGCGCGGCAGGCTCCTCAGCTGCTCCGAGTGCCTGCCCACGTCCACGGCCTTGAACTCATCAGGATTTTTTGCCTACGGGGCGTCGCCGGTGTCGTATCGCCGGTTGCTCCAATGCGACGCACCCGACGGGTTCTTCGAGGAAGGAATCGCGAGGGCGATGCCCGTCGACTGTTGCGCCAAGGTGCGCGCGACCGCAAGCGACCCGTTCCTCCAAGTCGTCGTGGACCTCACTCTGCGCTGCGCGACGACCGCGCCGCTCGAGGTCTTGCTCGAGGTCGCAACGGGCAGCAGCGTGCAGTTCGGTGGGGGGCAGGAGTACACGCGTCTGCGCGTGACCCGGCTGCTCGTCACGGCCGAGTGCGACAGCGACGGCAGCCTCGCCGGCGTCGTCGCGTACGACAGCGGCGACTGCGCTGCCGGCTGCGCGAGGGTGCTGTGGCCCGGCGGCGGACTGCGCCTCACGGGCGGGGTGCGCATCGAGAGCGTGCGGCACCGGCCGCGTCTGTCGCCGGCGTCCGCGACGTGGGACCGGCGGCGGCTGCTGCGGCTCGGACTCAGCAGCGCGGCGTACGTGTGGACGCCGATGGCGGGCGCGTGGCAGGAGCATAGCGTCATCGCGCGCAAGGTCGCCGAGCTGCAGCGCCTAGACGTCTCGCTGCAGCGCGACGTCTCGGTCGAGCGTCTGGCCGCGCTCAATGGCGGCGACGCCGAGCAGAGCGTCGCGCTCGACGCGCTCGCGCTGCTCCCCGTGCTCAGCGAGCATTTCGTGCCCGGCGTCGCCGCCGACAACGCGTCGACGCTCGCCGCGATCGTGTACGTGCCGTCGGCCGAGAACCTGCGCGACCTCGCGCTTGAGCCCGTCGCGTTCGGCGACGACCTTGGCAACTGGGCGCGCGTGCACGCGTCGGTGCACGTCGCCGCGGTGCCCGCCGACCAGCGGCAGTGCTCGTTCCTCGCGCGCGTCGTCGCCGTCGACGCGACGTACGCCGAGATCGCGGCGCCCGCGCACACCGGCTGCCTTCTCGACCTCGCGCGCTCGCCGCAGTGCCACGTCGAGCTACCCGTGCGCCTCGCGCTGCCTGCGAATCGCGTCGTCGGCGTACAGCTGCGCGCGACAACGCCAGGCTGCCGCGCGCTCTCCGAGGCCGCCGACGTCAGCGTCGAGCTCGCGCCGTTCATGCGCATCTCGCGATGCCCGCAGGGCGCGTTCCTGCACGCGGACACGCTCACGTGCGCGCCGTGCGACGACGGCGAGCCCTTCTGTCCCGCCGGCAGGTACGTCGAGGGCTGCCTCGCGCTGCTGCACCCCAGCGTCGTGCCGCGGTGCCTCAACTGCACCGTCCCGGCGAACGCCTTCTTCCCGAACACGTCCGCGGGCTGCGACGCGTGGCAGTGCCGCGCGCAGTCCTACCGCGCTGGCGCCGTGTGCGTGCCGTGCACCGCGCTCGGCAACGCCACGCTCACGGAGCTCGCCAACGCGACCGCGTGCCGCGCAACGGGCGGCCGCAGGTTCGAGGCGTGCTCCGCCTTCGAGAACGAGAAATGCGTCGACTGCGCGCCGAAGCCGCGCTACAGCGAGTGGGCGGTCGAACGCGGCGCGGAGTGCACGTGGCGCTGCAAGGACGGCTACTTCGCGACGGCCGGAAGCTGCGAGCTCTGCGCGACGTTCGCCGACGCCGCCGCGGCGCTCGGCGTCAGCGGCTCGCGCGTCGCCGGTCTCTTCTACCGCTTCGCGGCGTGCTCCGCGACTGCACAGGCGCGCGCCGAAGCGTGCTCCCCGCTTGACTTCGGCTACGACGTCCAGGGCGCGTACGTCGGCGACGCCCGCGCGTTCGGCGAGGACTGCCAGCTGCAGTGCGCCAACGACAGCAACAAGCACAGCGTGCGCGTCACCGCGTCGCGCGCTGGCGCTGTCTGGAGCGCCCGCGTGTGCCAGACGTGCGCCAACAGCACCTGGCCCGTGCTCGCGCGCAGCGGCGCGCGCCTTCCGCGCAGCGCGTTCGAGATGAGCACGGCGTGCGCGGCGACGTGCCTCGCCGGCGAAGGGTACTTCCCGGCGCCAGCGCGACTTTCCGGCGCCAACGCCAGCTGCCTCTTCTGCCCGCCGGACGCGTGCCCGTCGGGCTCGTTCTGGGCCGCGAGCGACGACTGCGCGGCATGCCAGCCGTGCGCCAGAACGCTCGCCGGCAGTGAGTTCACGCGCGCAGGCCCGTTCGACGACGCGTACGCGTGCGGCGAGCGCTGCCCCGCAGGCGCCTTCCGCGCCGACAACGCCACGTGCACGCCGCACTCGACGCTCGCGTGCACAGCCGGCTCGGAGTACGAAATCGCAGGCACGCCGGACGCCGACGGCGCTTGCGGCACGTGCGCCGACTGCTCGTTTGCGCGCGAGACCGCGCCGTGCACGCTCGCCAGCAACCGCCAGTGCGCGAGCTGCGGCGCGCTCGACCCGTGGAGCAGCGCGTGGTCGCGCGCCGGCTGCGAGCTCCTCTGCCGCACGGACCAGGGCTACACGAAGCTCTTCGGCGCCACGGAGGTCTGCCGCAAGTGCGTGTCCTGTCCGCCCGGACGCGCGCTCCCCGTCCGGCCGGCGAATTGCTCGTGCGCGCCGTGCGCCGAGCCGCTCCCCGCCCGCGCGCTGTACACGAGCGGCTGCGAGTGGGCGTGTCCGCTCTACCACGTCGCGCAGCGCAACGCCGCCGGCGCCCTCGTCTGCACGTACACGCCGCGGCCGACGTCGAACGCGCCCACCGTGCTCGGTGCGGTGCCGGCGTCGTGCGTGCCGGGCGAGAGCCTCGCGCAGAGCGGCTCCGCCTGCGAGGCCTGCACGACGCCCGCGGGCCTGCGCCTACAGGACCTCAACGCGACATGGACGTGGGACCGCGCGTGCGCGTGGCAGTGCGCGTGGGGTCTCGAGAAGCAGCTCACGCTCGGTGCATACCGCTGCGAGGGCCTGCACTTCGTGCGCCGAACAGGCAACGCGAGCGCCCCGCCGACGCGCACCGGCGTTGTCGCTGCCTCCGTCGTCCTC